>Peterbilt_p2__coassemble_192_pt1 | contig 61813 bp, 65 predicted proteins | sample Peterbilt_p2__metabat2_high_PE_039 | metagenome-assembled genome bin Peterbilt_p2 | reverse complement strand
TCAGGAGAGGAGTGGCATGGGAGGAGCTTTTACAATGGGATGGACATAGTGATGAGTTGCCTATATGTTAAATAAACCACTCTCCGTAAGAAAATTCTCTCCGGCGTTATTCAATTTTCGGAAGTTGGTTAAACCGACATCCGAATTTTTTACCTTAATAACTTGCTTTTCGTCACAGAAGAGCCGTAACATAGCCTATTTTTGGGCGGACAAGTTTTGATAGTAAATTCTAAGAATAAAGCATAAAAGGGCTGTATGGAGCAAATACAGCGTTATAAGCGTTATCCTCAAAATACGGTAAATTGAGGGACAAGAAAAATTGAGTATCGTCTAATTCCATGAAGTGATGTGGTTATTACTTATAAAATGAGTGATGAGCAAAATAGGAGGAAACAGGATGGTACAGGAGAAATTGAGAGCGGTATTTTATGCCAGAGTTTCTACTGCTGAGGAGGAACAGCTAAAAGCATTACCAAAACAGGTTGAGGAGTGCAAAGATGTTATTGCTTCTAAAGGCTGGAAGTTGGTAGATGGTTATGTGGATGAGGGGAAGAGTGGAACTAAAACAGATGGTAGAAAGGCATATAAAAAACTTTTAGAAGATATGCAACAGGATAAATTTGAAATAGTTGTTGTAAAATCTCAGGATAGGCTACAACGAAATACTTTTGACTGGTATAGGTTTACAGATTTGTTAAATAAGAATGGGAAACAGCTTTTTCTTTACATAGATAATAAATTCTATGAACCATCAGAGGATGCTCTTATAACTGGAATTAAAGCTATATTGGCTGAGGAATATTCCAGAGATCTTAGTAAAAAACTTAATAATGCGAATAAACGAAGAATAGAGAAAGCAAAAGCCGGAGGAGCTGTCTCTGCTATGGGAAATAGCCAGATGTATGGGTATAGGATAATAGATGGAAAGTGGGTTATAGAACCAGACGAGGCTAAGGTAGTAAAGAAAATGTATGAGCTATATTTGGAATTAGGGAGCATAAAAAAGGTAAGAGATGCTATGAATGAGCAAGGATACAGAAATAAGGTTGGAAAATTGTTTACTGATGAGGGTGTTGGGAGAATTCTCAAGAATGAAAAACATAAAGGCTGGGTTATCCTTAATAAATACCATAGGAATTTTGAAACTAAAAAAATTGATGAATTTCCTGAAAAAGAGTGGGTTATAGTGAAAGACGATCACGAACCTATTGTATCGGAAGAATTATGGGATAAGGTGAATGATACTATCAAAAGCCATTTGAATAAAGGGCATGAGAAAGCAAAAGGAAAGAAATTTGGGAACGATCCTCTTAGTGGTAAAATATTTTGCTCATGTTGCGGAAAAGTGCTATACAAGCATACATCAATAGGATCTTACAGATCGGCAAGTGGAAAAAGGGTAAAGACTTATAAACATTATCATCAGTGGTATTGTAGCAGTAAGATAGCCAGAGGAGAAATGGCTTGCAGTGAACCTGCCACTATATCAGGAGTACAAATCAATAAATACTTGGTAGAATTGGCTGATTGTTTTTTGGATTATAGCACAATTGAATATAGTAAGAATCTTTTGAAAAAGCGTTCTATAGATTGGTTAAAAAATTTAAAAATTCAATTATCAGTCTCTAATGATAACAAAAGTATAGAAGAAGAAATACTAAAATTAGAAAATAAAAAAGGAAAATTGATTGATCTTTATACAGATGAGTTAATTACAAAAGAAGAATTCATGGTAAAATCAAACGAACTGGAAACAAATCTGGAAAAAAAGAAAGCTCTCTTAGTACCTGTAGAGCATAATCCTGATATTGAGGCTATAGAAGATACCATAAAAAATATAGATGCTGAGATAGAGTCTTTATTTGATGATGAAGCTATGGTAATGGAGAAAAAAATCCAGTTTATTACAGAGCATATCAAAAAGGTTGTTGTTTTTGGTAATAGAGATGTGTTTATTGTGTTGGATACTATGGCTGGAGCGTTTCTGTTTTTAGATAAAGAAGATGCAAGGATTGAAATAGTGCCTATGGAAGAGTATAATGCAAGTGAACTGAGTGAGGTAGGTATAACAGAAAAAGACTTTGTACCATTTGATAGGGAAAGTATGCAGATCAACTCTTAGCGAGAGCGTATTTACTTACAAAGTAAAGGAACTTGGCTTAGAGGATCTGTTTTTGATTGACAGTTTCGCCACAAGCAGAGAGGAAATCGGAAATCCTCCACACAGAGGTACCGTAAACAAATTAAGAGAAGTGGGAATCCCTTTAGTGCCTCATAGAGCAAAACAAATCAGCTTAGAGGATTACGACAAGTTTGATTATATTATAGGCATGGATTCTTATAATATGAGAAATTTGAACAGGATGCTGAAAGGGGATCCGGATGGTAAGCTCTATAAATTTCTTACCTTTGCAGGGTCGGACAGAGACATTGCAGACCCCTGGTACACAGGGGATTTTGATGAGACTTATCGTGATGTAACAAAAGGTTGTGAAGCCTTTCTGGAGTATTTGAGGAAGCATCACAACCTATAAAATACGACGGATTCTGTTGTTATTTAGAATGTTTTTGAATGGCTGAAAAGGCATTCCTGGCAATGGCTTCTGCCCCTGCACTGTCTGGGTGAATACCATCCAGAAGAAAATATTCGGGATGATTTCTGGTGACTTCATGGATATCAATGACGGGAATCTGGTGTTCCTCCCCAAAGGAAAGGATAGCATGTGAAATGATATCTGCAACATCCGCCTGCATTTTGTAATGCGTGTTAAGATTCAATTGACCGGTAAAAACTGTGGCAGGAGTCATCAGATAAATTGCAGGATGACTGTCCAGTGTTTGATAGTGGATTACCATATCTTCCAAGTCGGACAGAAACGGATCAAGACCAGTCCAGTTATAGGGTTTTGTATCATTGGTTCCCAGCATAATCAGGACAATGTCTGGCTGAAAATCGCTGCTTTCCTGAAAATTCGGATGCTCCCAGTAGGGAAAGTTAGCGTTTTTTTGTAGGGTATATCCGCTTGCACCAAAGTTTTTTACTAAATATTTTCCGCCCAGAAGCTGCTGGAGTTGTGCAGGGTAGGAATGAAGAAATTTATCTTGAATTTTTGCTCCGTAGGTGATACTATCCCCTACACAGGCAATCCGCAGGGAAAAAGTTTCCTGCAGGAATGTCAGGAGAACCGGGGACAGGATCATCAGGAGTATGATCAGCAGCAATATGCTGCGTTTTATCTTTGTTTTCATGGAAAAGCTCCTTTTTGTAGAAATAAAAGTATTAGAAAAAGCAAATGTCTGATAAAAATATTGTATAGGCAAATCAGAAAAATTACAAGGCAGGGATGAGAATGAAGGAAGAAATAAGAGAAATATTAGAGCAAATGTCTTTTTGGAATCATCTTCAGGAGTCAGAAAAGGACAGTTTGATACAAAGCTCCAGGATTATGGAATATCGTGCAGGAGAAGGCGTTTATTCAGGAGGAACACAGTGTCTTGGAATGATGGCGGTTCTGGACGGGATTCTGCGTACTTATCTGCTCTCGGATGAAGGAAAAGAAGTGACCATTTACAGGCTTCGAAAAGGTGATGTTTGTGTGCTGGCAGCCTCCTGCATGTTGTCTGCCATTACTTTTGATGTGGAGATGGAAGCACAGACTGATACCAGAATTCTACTGGTTCCTGTATGGCTGCTGTCAAAGCTTCAGGAGGAAAATGTTTATGTGGAAAACTTCATTTACAAAGAGGCTGCAAAACGTTTTTCTGATGTGATTGAAGCTTTACAGCAGATGATGTTTCTGAGTCTGACCCAGAGGATTGCATCCTTTCTTCTGGATGAATCTGCGAAGCAGAATACCTCCAGTATCTTTATGACACATGAAGAAATTGCAAAAATTATTGGAAGTGCCAGAGAGGCTGTGAGCAGGATTTTGAAACAGATGGCAAAGAATGGATACATTTCTCTGAATCGTGGAGAAATCAAAATAGAAGAGAAAGCAAAGTTATATCAGTTATTATGAGAAAAAAATTGCTGCAAAAGAGACATGTTTGTGAAAAGCTCTTTTGCAGCATTTTTTGATTTGCAATTATTTAACCAACGCTTCCAATTTGGCTTTTGGTACAACACCAACGGATTTTTCAGCTACCTGGCCATTTTTGAATACCAGAACGGTTGGAATATTCATGATTCCAAACTGTGCGGCAAGAGCAGGCTCTGCATCTACATTGACTTTTCCTACTTTATACGCACCGTTTGCGCTTTCGGAAAGCTCTTCCAGAACAGGTGCCAGCATCTGGCATGGCATACACCAGGTTGCCCAGAAATCTACCATGACCGGTACATTAGAATTTAATACTTCTTCTGTGAAATTTTTGCTTGTCAGTTCCATTGCCATAATCTCAATCCCCTTTTCTACAATTCCTATCTCATAAGTTGTTTCAAGTATAACACAGGAAACCAGGATTGTAAGTGATAAAGTTACAATTCCTGAATTTTTTTCAGATATTTTACTGCTTCGGTACCGGCCAGGGCACCCTCATAGACTGCTTTTGCAATCTGTAGCATCCCGCCTGTGCAGTCTCCGGCTGCATAGAGTCCCGGAAGAGCAGTGCTGGTATCTGCTTCAATATAGATGTGATTGTTTTCAATGTAAAGCCCCAGTTTTCTTGCAATGTCGGTGCTGTCTGCAGTTCCAAGAGCAACAAAAAGCCCGGACAAAGAAAAGTGGCTGCCATCGTCTAGTTCCAGCCAGGCGAGATTTGGGTCTCCGCCTGCAGAGCGTATGACATGGGTGTTTACCTGAATCGTGCCAAGTTCGTCCGGTGAAAAAGAAGGTTCTTTTCCGTTTGTTAAAATGGTTACTTTTGCCGCTAAAGGCTCCAGAACCTTGGCTTCGTGAAGTGCATAAATACCGTTTCCCAGTACCGCCACTTCTTTTCCACGGTAAAAGAAACCGTCACAAACAGCACAGTAGCTGATACCGCTGTTTTCGTATTTTTTTAATTCTTTTAAAGCAAGAGTGTTCCGTTTGGTGCCGGTAGCAAGAATCAGTGCTTTTGCATGATAAGCATGCTCAGAGGTCTGAACCGTGTATTCTCCGTCATAGGAAATCGCTAAAAGTTCTTCTTTCCGTACAGGAACTCCAAGAGCTTCTATCTGGGAAATCCCATTGTAATATAGCTCTTTCCCGGATACAGGGTTTGGAAGCCCGTAATAGTTTTCGATGGATTTTGCTTTTTCAAGGGCACCACCATCTTTATGAAGCACAAGAGGAGTTACGCCGGAGCGGGTGGCATACAGAGCAGCAGATACTCCAGCCGGACCTGCCCCTGCGATGATAAGTTTTTCGTTTTTTCTGTCCATCTTTCTTTGGATTCTCCTTTATTGAACTGGATTCTTCTCTTTCAAATATAGAAGAAAAATGTTACAATAAGAATATCACAAAAACACAGAGGAAGGAAGTGTTGGAATGGTTCTTGAAGAAAAAAAGTTGGAAATATTGCAGAAAATTCTGGACAAAAGTACTTATACGGTTGCTCTGTGTGGTTCAGGGGTTGTGACAGAATGTGGACAGCGTACCTTGAAGTCACCGGAAATGGCGTATGATATGGAAGAAAAATATGGGGTATCGCCGGAAGAAATTTTTACTACAGTGTATTATCATAACAGGAAAGCACAGTTTTTTGAATTTTACAGGGAAGAGATTTTGAGAAATCCGGCAAGTGTTACAGAAACAGCAGAAGCTTTGCGGAAAATGGAAAAAATGGGGAAGTTGCAGTGTATTATTGACAGTAATATCTACCAGCAGATGAAATGCGGAGGCTGTGAAAAAGTCATTCCTCTTCATGGCTCTATTTATGAGAATACCTGTCCGCATTGCGGAAAAACATATTCTATGGAATATATACGGGACAGTGAAAAAATTCCCCGCTGTACCAATTGCGGCACAGTGATCCGGCCGGGAGTTAAACTTTTTGGTGAGATGATGACCAGTACGATTATGTCAGAGGCATCCAGGCAGATTGAACAGGCAGAGGTATTATTGCTTCTGGGAACGGCTATGAATTCAGAGGTGTATTCTAAATATATCAATCATTTTGAAGGCCGGTATTTGGTGGTTATTCACGAAGAAGCACATTTTATGGATGATAAAGCTGACCTGGTAATTCTGGGACAGCCGAGGCAGATTCTGAAGCAGCTACAATTTTAAACAGAAAAGAACAATATGGCTATAATAGACAAAGAAAAGGTGATTTCTTGTGAGAAACAATCACCTTTTCTTTTTTTAAAAAAAATAAAAGGTAAAAAATAACAAAATTTGCATTAATATTTTTACTCAGTTTATAAAAAATAGAGTAAAAGGAAAATTTTGTATATCAAAGAGTATAAAAAAAAGCTGAAATATTTAACTTGAAGGTAAAAAATAATAAAAAATTGCAAGAAAAAATGACGTGATTTGACGGAATTTGAAAGAATAAAGGAAAGATTGACAAATGAAAAAAAGAGCAGTAATGTGTTAGAAAAAAATTGGAAAGGAGAAGGTTAAAAGTACATTTACACAGAAAGGGAGGATGTTCTACGAATAAATTAGCGGAACGAATTACGGAAGAACTAAACTGCGAAACCGTATTCACTGTTCCTGTTTTCGGAGGGATTCCAATAGGAGAATCTGTGGTAGTTACATGGATTATTATGGTAGTATTGACGCTTCTTGCAGTCATTCTGGTTCGTAATCTAAAAGTGGAGAATCCAGGAAAAAAACAGCTCATATTAGAAACATGTATCGGCTTTTTAAACGATTTTTTCACCGATATTCTTGGATCAGAAGGTAAAAGATACATACCATATTTGATTTCCACAGCTCTTTATATTGGAGTTGCAAACTTAATCGGTTTGCTTGGCTTTAAGCCCCCTACAAAGGATTTGAATGTTACAGCAGCTTTAGCTATTATGAGTCTTTTTCTTATTTACTATGCAGGATTTCACAGAAAAGGTATGAAAAGATTTCTGAAAAGTTTTGCACAGCCTATGGCCATAATGATACCGATTAACATTATGGAAATTGCCATTCGGCCTGTATCTTTATGTATGCGGTTGTTTGGAAATGTGGTCGGATCATTTGTAATTATGGAATTGCTCAAGGCAATTGTCCCGGCAGTTTTGCCTGTGCCATTTAGTTTATATTTTGATATTTTTGACGGTCTTATTCAGACCTATGTATTTGTTTTTTTGACGTCACTTTTTATAAATGAACAGATTGAAGAATAAGGTTAAGAGAAAAGGAGAGTAAAATTATGACAACAGCAATCGGAGCAGCAATTGCAGTATTAACAGGTATTGGAGCAGGAATTGGAATTGGACTTGCAACCTCAAAAGCAGTCGAAGCAATCGCAAGACAGCCAGAGGCAGAAAGCAAAATCAATAAAAATCTTCTTCTCGGATGTGCACTTGCAGAAGGAACTGCTATCTTTGGTTTTGTTATTGCTTTGTTGATTATCTTTTTATTATAATTCATCATTTGAGAGAAAGGCAGGTGTGCAAAGGTGCTGAAATTAGGTTGGGACCTTGTCTGGACAATTGTAAACCTGATCGTTCTTTATCTGCTGATGAAACGATTTCTTATTGGACCGGTTCTGGATGTGGTAGAAAAAAGAAAACTGCTGATTAATGGTCAGATGGAACATGCAAAGGCAACTCAGGATGAGGCAGAAGCATTAAAAGGACAATATCAACAAGCGATATCTTCCGCAAAAGAGGAATCTGCTAAGCTGATAAAAGAGGCAAAAGCAGAAGCAAAAAAAGCAGGAGAAGATATTGTGGAACATGCGAACATTCAGGCGGCAGATATTATAGAAATAGCAAAACAGACTGCACAGCAGGAGAAAGAACAGGCTTTACAGAGTGCAAAATCAGAAATAGCAGGGCTGGCAATGGAAGCAGCAAAAAAACTGCTGACAGATGGAAACAGTATGGATGGAAATCGGATGTTCTATGACGAATTTTTAGCAAAAGCAGGTGATGAATATGACACAGATTGCCTATAATTATGCCAGGGTTCTCTATGAACTTTCGATATCTCAGGAAAGCATCAGAATGGTAATCCAGCAAATAGAAGAAATACCGGAACTTGGAGAAGTATTACAAAGCCCAGTGGTTGCTTTCTCACAAAAAGAAAAGGTAATCAGACGAGTCTTTTCAGAAGAAACCATTAATTTTTTATGTGTTCTTTGCAAATATCGTCATATGGAACTGCTTCCCGATATTTTACAGATATATCAAAAATACGAGAATCAGCAGAACCATATTATAGATGTAGAATTATCATACGTGGTATCGCCTTCCCAGGAACAGTTAATTGGAATAAAAAAGTTCCTTGTGGAAAAATATGGTGCTGCAGATGCTGTATTTAAATTAAAAGAAGAGAAAGACCTGATGGGAGGTTTTGTTCTTAAAATCAATGATCAGGAAATTGATTACAGCTTAAAAGGCCGTATTCATGCATTACAACAAAAATTAATCTGGAGGTGAACGGTTTGAGTTCAGTTAATTCAGAAGAAATAATATCTATTCTGAAAGAAGAAATTGAAAATTTCAAAGCTCCTGCCGGTGTAAAAGAAGTAGGAAGTGTCATATGGGTAGGGGATGGAATTGCAACTGTTTACGGGATAGACCATGTTATGTACGGTGAAATCGTTATCTTCGAAAACGGTGTCAAAGGAATGGTACAAGATATCAAAAGAAATGAAACAGGAGTTATCATCTTCGGAAAAGACACGGGAATCAAAGAAGGAACCAAGGTCACCAGAACAAAAAGAAGAGCAGGAATTCCAGTAGGTGAAGCATTTATCGGAAGGATTGTCGATGCCTTAGGAGCACCAATTGATGGTATGGGTGAGATTCAGGCAAAAGAATACCGTCCCATCGAACAGGAAGCACCAGGAATTGTCGAGAGAAAGTCAGTATCGGTTCCTATGGAGACCGGAATTTTGGCAATTGATTCTATGTTTCCGGTAGGAAGGGGACAAAGAGAATTAATCATTGGCGATAGGCAGACAGGAAAAACATCCATTGCCATAGATGCAATTTTGAACCAAAAAGGAAAGGATGTTCTTTGCATCTATGTAGCAATTGGACAGAAAGCTTCTACGATAGCAAAACTGTCAGGAACGTTAAAGAAGTACGGTGCCATGAATTACACTACGATTTTCTCTGCAACAGCCAGCGATTGTGCACCGCTGCAGTATATTGTACCTTATTCTGCTACGGCACTCGCAGAGTATTTCATGTATAGAGGTAAAGATGTTCTGATTGTCTACGATGATCTATCAAAGCATGCAGTTGCATACAGAGCACTGTCGCTTTTACTCGAACGTTCCCCTGGCCGTGAAGCGTATCCGGGAGATGTTTTCTACCTGCATTCCAGACTTTTAGAACGGTCAAGCCGCTTAAGTGACGAAGCAGGAGGCGGTTCGATTACAGCGTTTCCAATTATAGAAACACAGGCAGGAGATGTATCTGCATACATTCCCACAAATGTCATTTCTATAACGGATGGGCAAATTTTCGTGGAAAGTGATTTGTTTAATGCAGGTGTCAGGCCGGCTGTTAATGTGGGACTTTCTGTATCTCGTGTAGGTGGAGCAGCCCAGACAAAAGCAATGAAAAAAGCAGCAGGAAGCATGCGTATTGATCTTGCACAATATCGGGAAATGGAAGTGTTTACCCAGTTTTCTTCTGATTTGGATGAGGCTACTAAAGCACAGCTTGACTACGGAAAATGTCTGATGGAATTATTAAAACAGCCGTTATGCAGCCCATTGGCATCTCATGAACAGGTCATTACTTTATGGGTAGCAACACATAAACTCTTAAAAGGAATTCCATTAAAAGAAGTAAAAGCATTTCAGATGGATATGTTGGAATTTTTTGATAAAAAACATCCTGAGATACGAGATGAAATCAATGAAAAGAAGACACTTTCAGAAGAACTTGGTGTGAAAATTATAGAAGCGGCAGAGGAATTTAAGAACAGGAACAGGTGATAAGATGGCAAATGCAAAGGAAATACAAAGTCGTATGAAAAGCATCCGTGACACTATGAAAATCACCAGTGCGATGTATATGATTTCCTCTTCAAAATTAAAAAAAGCAAAAAAAGTTTTGGAGGATACAGAGCCGTATTTTTATGCAATGCAGTCAGCAATCGGCCGTGTGTTACGGCATATGGGTGACATTGAACATAGATATTTTGATGAAAGGCCAGAACACAAAGATCAAAATCGTAAGATTGGTTATATTGTGGTTTCGGCTGATAAAGGTCTTGCAGGTGCCTATAATCATAATGTGTTTAAGGTTGCGGAAGAGTGTATGGAGAAGAATCCAAACTGTCAGTTGTTTGTTCTTGGAGAAGTAGGAAGACAGTACTTTTATAAAAAGAAAGTTTCAGTTGACACGAATTTCCGCTTTACTGTTCAGAAACCAACGATGCATCGGGCTCGTACGATTTCAGAAAAAATGATTGCAATGTATCTGGAAGGGGAATTGGATGAGGTACATATTATTTATACGCAGATGGCAAATGCAGCAGGCATGGATGCGGAGAAAGAACAGCTTCTTCCGTTGAAAAAGATGGATTTTACAACAGTATCTTCCATGATGGCAGAGATACATCAGGAAGAAATCGAAATGGTTCCGTCTGCAGAAGAAGTCTTAAATAGTATTGTCCCCAATTATTTAAGAGGAATGATCTATGGGTGTCTGGTTGAGTCATATGCAAGTGAGCACAATTCCCGTATGATGGCAATGGATGCTGCAACATCCAGTGCAAAAGACATGCTGAAAGATTTATCAATTAAATACAATCGTGTGCGTCAGGCAGCAATAACGCAGGAAATAACAGAGGTTATCAGTGGAGCCAGAGCACAGAAAAAACGATAGAAGGAGGTTTCCTTTTCATGGAAAAAGGTAAGATAGTACAGGTTATGGGGCCTGTTGTGGATGTGGAATTTGAAAACCAGTACCTCCCGGAAATTAAGGATGCACTTACAACAGAGCTGAATGGAAAAAAGGTTGTTATGGAAGTGGCTCAGCATATCGGGAACCATACAGTCCGCTGCATCATGCTGGCTTCCAGCGATGGCCTTTGCAGAGATATGGAAGTTACAGCTACAGGTGCAGGTATTGCAGTTCCTGTTGGAAAAGAGACGCTTGGACGTCTGTTTAATGTACTGGGAGAAACCATTGATCAGGGAGAAATCCTGTCAGAGACACAAAAATGGGTAATCCACAGAGATCCGCCAAGTTTCGAAGAACAAAGTCCTGTAGTGGAAATCCTGGAAACAGGAATTAAAGTCATTGACCTGCTTGCACCATATGCCAAAGGTGGTAAAATAGGGCTTTTTGGAGGTGCTGGTGTTGGAAAAACGGTGCTGATTCAGGAGTTGATCAGTAATATTGCAACAGAACATGGAGGATATTCTATTTTTACCGGAGTAGGAGAACGTTCCCGAGAGGGAAATGATCTTTGGACAGAAATGAGAGAATCTGGTGTGTTAGAAAAAACAGCCCTGGTGTTTGGGCAGATGAATGAGCCGCCCGGTGCCCGTATGCGTGTTGCAGAGACCGGGCTCACCATGGCAGAATATTTCAGAGACGAGCTTCATCAGAATGTGCTGCTTTTTATTGATAATATTTTTCGTTTTACACAGGCGGGTTCTGAAGTGTCTGCACTTTTAGGAAGAATGCCTTCTGCAGTTGGATATCAGCCTACTCTGGCAACGGAAATGGGTGAATTACAGGAACGTATCGCATCAACAAAAAGTGGTTCTGTCACTTCAGTACAGGCCGTTTATGTGCCCGCAGATGACCTTACGGATCCAGCACCGGCTACCACCTTTGCTCACTTGGATGCTACTACGGTTCTGTCACGAAAAATCGTAGAGCAGGGTATCTATCCTGCCGTGGATCCTCTTGAGAGTACTTCCCGTATATTGGAAGCAGATGTGGTTGGTGAAGAACATTATGAAACAGCCAGACGTGTTCAGGAATATCTTCAGAAATACAAAGAACTACAGGATATTATTGCAATTCTTGGTATGGAAGAACTCTCAGAAGAAGATAAAAGGACAGTCGCAAGAGCTAGAAAGATACAGAAGTTTCTTTCTCAGCCATTCCATGTGGCAGAAGTTTTTACTGGCATTCCGGGAAAATATGTACCATTAAAAGAAACAATCCGCGGATTCAAAATGATTCTAGACGGAGAAATGGATGAGTACCCGGAAAATGCATTTTTTAACGTAGGAACTATTGATGAAGTAATAGAAAAGACAAAATAGGAAGCCTGAGATAAAGGAGAAGAGGGCAGATGAATACATTTGGATTAAATGTGATTGCCAGTGATAAACAATTTTATCGTGGGCGAGGAAAGTCCATTTCTCTTCCTGCAAAAGACGGAGAAATTACCATATGGGCACATCATGCAGATATGATGATAGCTATTGTTCCTGGTGAAATTCGATTTCAGGATGAAGATGACCGCTGGCATACTGCTGTAGCCGGAGGCGGGTTTGCCCAGGTTATCAATAACCGTGTTATGGTTTTGGCAGACAGTATTGAAAAACCGGAAGAAGTTGACATTAAGCGTGCACAGGAGGCAAAAGAGCGCGCACAAGAACAGCTTCGTCAGAAACAGAGCCAGCAGGAATATTATATTTCAAAAGCAGCTCTGGCCAGAGCAATGGCACGTATGAAGGTATCCGGAAAGAAGGATATTTAGCAAAAAGGTATTACTGCTGTTTATGTATTGCATACTAATTAGTTATAACGTTCAGGATTCATTGACAAAGAGGATAATAGTTGATAGAATTACAAAAAAAGTTAGCCAATAGAGGCGTGGGAGAAGGTGCTGTATGAATCATACAAACAAAAGAATCTTATCCATTTTGGTTGAAAATACAGCCGGTGTACTGAGCAGGGTTTCCGGTCTCTTTAGCCGCCGGGGGTACAATATCGACAGCTTATCTGCTGGTATTACCACAGATCCAAACTATACACGTATGACTGTGGTGTGCAGAGGGGATGATCTGATTCTTGAGCAGATTACCAGGCAGGTAGAGAAGCTGGAAGATGTACTTTCTGTAAAAGTGCTGCGGGATGACCAGAGCGTTACAAGAGAACTGATGCTGGTCAAGGTAAAAGTATTACCGGCTGAGAGAGCAAGTGTTACAGCCATCGTGGACATTTTCAGAGCCAATATTATTGATGTTGGAAAAGAGTCCATGATTATTGAGCTTACAGGAAACAAATCAAAACTGGAAGCGTTTATTGACTTGCTGGATGGTTATGAGATTTTGGAAATTGCCAGAACAGGTATTGCAGGACTTTCCAGAGGTGCTGACGATATCTTTTATCCTTCCGAGGAGGAAGATGAGTTTTATTAAGTTTAGGTTCTTAGAGAGTAATCCCTGAACATATAGAGGCTGTATGACAGACTCAATGCTGCAAAGACAGCATGGAAGAAAATAAGATCAGTAGAGAAACTGATGAAAATTTTAGGAGGAAAAGAACATGGCAGTAAAAATTTATTATCAGGAAGATTGCAATATGGCTTTATTAGAGGGAAAAACAGTAGCTGTTATTGGTTATGGAAGCCAGGGTCATGCTCATGCACTGAACTTAAAAGAATCAGGTGTGGATGTTGTAGTAGGCCTGTATGAAGGCAGTAAATCCTGGGCAAAAGCAGAGGCACAGGGACTGAAGGTTTATACAGCAGCAGAAGCAGCAAAGAGAGCTGACATCATCATGATTCTGATCAATGATGAAAAACAGGCAGCTATGTATAAGAAAGATATCGAGCCAAACCTGGAAGAAGGAAATATGTTAATGTTTGCTCATGGTTTTGCAATTCATTTCGGACAGATTACACCTCCTGCAAATGTAGACGTTACAATGATCGCACCAAAAGGACCTGGACATACCGTTAGAAGTGAATACCAGGCTGGAAAAGGTGTTCCTTGTCTGGTAGCAGTACAGCAGGATTACACTGGAAAAGCAAAAGACAAAGCACTGGCATATGCAGCAGCTATCGGTGGAGCAAGAGCAGGTGTTCTGGAAACTACATTTAGAGTAGAGACAGAGACAGACCTCTTCGGTGAGCAGGCAGTTCTTTGCGGTGGTGTTACTGCTCTTATGAAAGCAGGATTTGAGACCTTAGTAGAAGCAGGCTATGCTCCGGAAAATGCTTATTTTGAATGTATCCATGAAATGAAGCTGATTGTTGACCTGATTTATGAAAGCGGATTCCAGGGAATGAGATACTCTATTTCTAATACTGCTGAATATGGTGATTACATCACAGGTCCTAAGATTGTCACAGAAGAGACAAAGAAAGCTATGAAGAAGATTCTGGCTGACATTCAGGACGGTACTTTTGCAAAAGACTGGATTTCTGAAAACCAGACAAGCTGCATGCACTTCAAAGCTATGAGAAAGAGAGAAGCTGCTCATCAGTTAGAAGAAGTGGGAGCAGAGCTTCGTAAACTGTATAGCTGGAATGACTCCGGAAAATTAATTGAAAACTAATGAAAACAAGAGGGTTCCCAAATGCAGGGAACCCTTTCCTATTACTCTTCTTTCTGAGAACGGCTGTGATAAAAATTGATAAATTCTTTTACCGCAGAAGTTTGCTGGATGTTATTAAGATATGCAAAGCCAATCTCACGTTTATTCATAGCACATTCCAGAGGGATTTCCACCAGACTCCCTTCTGACAGTTCTTTTTCTACAAACTGGCGGATCACACAGGCTACACCAAGACCGACTTTAGCAAATTCAATGAGCAGATCCATGGTAGAAACTTCTAATTGATTGTTAGATTCTATATGGTGCAGGGAAAGATAATCGTCAATGTATTGGCGTGTCATGTTTTCTTTGTCCAGCAGCATTAAAGTAGCGGATCTCAGCACATCAGCCACGGTATTTTCCTGGGAATTTTGACTATGGCGGCTGGTTCGCACAGAGAGATTATCCAGGTATGACCGGGTGCTCACGAAGATATCTTCAATCTCACCAAGAGAATCAAAATGTACATGATGAAGTCTGCCAGGACGTCCGATTAATCCGAGATCAATTTTATTTTCCCTGAGAAGCTGCAGCGTATGATTAGTAGACTGGCATTCAATGGTAATCCGTACATGTGGATGTGCGGCAATAAAATCTTTTAAATAGGGCAGAAGCATGTATTTGCATAAGGTGGTGGAGACACCGATGTGAAGATGTCCGATTCCTAAATCATTGATTTTTTGTAGCTGTGCTTCGCCCAATTGAAGAGAATAAAAGGCACTCTGCACATACCCATAAAGGATTTCCCCCTCTTCTGTGAGTTGTACGCCTCTGGAATTTCTGGAAAACAAGGTAACATCCAGGCTTTGTTCCAATTTGCGGATGGACTTGCTGATTGCAGGCTGGCTGATAAAAAGTTCAGAAGCGGCTTTTGATATATTCCCAGTATTAGCAACCGTATAAAAAACTTTGTATAAAGAAAGGTTCTGATCCATAAGATTCCTCTTTTTTGATTGTTTTATGGCTTTATAAATTTAAGTTATGTCTGCCATGTGTTTTATGTATTTCTATTATAGCAAACCCTATGGTAAAATGGCAATAGTAGAAATGTTAGGAGGCAAAGTCTTATGGGAATGACAATGACGCAGAAAATTCTGGCCGCACATGCGGGATTAGATAAAGTAGAAGCAGGACAGTTGATCGAGGCAGATTTGGATCTGGTATTGGGAAATGATATTACTTCGCCGGTTGCAATTCATGAAATGGATAAAATGACAGTAGATACTGTGTTTGATAAGGATAAAGTGGCACTTGTTATGGATCATTTTATTCCAAATAAAGATATAAAATCAGCAGAGCATTGCAAATGTGTAAGAGAATTTGCTTGCCGACATGATATTACCAATTATTTCGATGTGGGGGAAATGGGAATTGAACATGCTTTATTGCCGGAGAAAGGTCTGACGGTAGCGGGAGATGTGATCATCGGTGCAGATTCCCATACCTGTACCTACGGAGCACTGGGAGCATTTTCTACAGGAGTAGGAAGTACTGATATGGCAGCAGGAATGGCTACAGGAAAAGCATGGTTTAAGGTGCCCTCTGCAATTAAATTTAATATTATTGGGAAACCAGCCAAATGGGTAAGCGGTAAAGATGTGATTTTACATATTATTGGTATGATCGGTGTAGACGGAGCTCTCTACAAATCCATGGAGTTTGTTGGTGAAGGAATTAAAAATCTTACTATGGATGACCGTTTCACAATCGCAAATATGGCAATTGAGGCCGGCGGAAAGAATGGTATTTTCCCGGTAGATGATGTAGCTATTGCTTATATGAAAGAACATTCCATGCGGCCATACAAGGTGTACGAAGCAGATGAGGATGCTGTTTATGATGAAGAATATACCATTGATTTGAGTACCTTAAAGTCCACCATTTCTTTCCCGCATCTTCCGTCAAACACCAGAACTATGGATCAGATTACAGAGGATGTGGTTATTGATCAGGCAGTGATTGGCTCCTGTACTAATGGAAGAATTGACGATTTAAGATGTGCAGCAGAGATTTTAAAAGACCGCAAAGTAAAAAAAGGAGTACGCTGCATTATTATTCCGGCAACACAGAAGATTTACCTTCAGGCCATGGAAGAAGGACTTTTGAAAATCTTTATTGAGGCAGGAGCAGTTGTGAGCACACCAACCTGTGGTCCATGCCTGGGAGGATATATGGGAATTCTGGCAGAGGGTGAGCGATGCATTTCCACTACGAATCGTAACTTTGTGGGACGTATGGGACACGTAAAATCAGAAGTTTATCTGGCAAGCCCTGCAGTAGCAGCAGCTAGTGCAGTGACAGGAAAGATTTCTGTACCGTCAGAACTTGGTTTATAGGAGGAATGGAAGATGAAGGCAAACGGGATTGTTTTTAAATATGGAGATAATGTAGATACGGATGTTATTATACCGGCAAGATATCTGAATTCCTCAGATCCTGCAGAACTGGCAACCCATTGTATGGAGGATATTGACAAGGAATTCGTGAAAAAAGTAAACAAAGGAGACATTATCGTAGCGGATAAAAACTTTGGCTGTGGATCTTCTCGTGAGCATGCTCCTATTGCTATTAAGGCAGCAGGTGTGAGCTGTGTAATCGCAGAAACATTTGCAAGGATTTTTTACCGCAATGCCATTAATATTGGTCTTCCTATTATTGAGTGTCCTGAGGCGGCACGGGGTATCGAAGCAGGAGATGAGGTAGAAGTAGATTTTGACAGCGGCATGATTACGAATAAGACAAAAGGAACCAGATTTAAGGGCCAGGCTTTTCCGGAATTTATGCAGAAAATCATCAAAGCCGAAGGTCTGGTAAACTATATTAACGGACAACAGAAATAAAAAAAAATTCCCTGTTCTTTTCACGCGGTATAGGAAAAGGGCAGGGAGTTTTTGAAAAAACGGTTGCTTTTTCAAAAAAATCTGATATAATACTATTTGTTGCGGGGTATGGCGTAGCTTGGTAGCGCGCACGGCTGGGGGCCGTGAGGTCGCAGGTTCAAATCCTGTTGCCCCGATTTTAAAAAGCCTGTATCTACAAGGCTTTTTTTATTTCGTGTTGCATCTCGTGTTGCATACCTATTTCACCATCACGTAATTCTGTAAAGTGTTCAGAAATCTTAATGTTCATTTTCTGCATCCAAATTTTATTCTTGAATCAATTCAATTGCCTTTTCTATTAGTTCATCTTTCCTTGATAAGATTCCATCTATTGTTTGATAACATTTCACATCCGGCTGTAAACCACATCGTTGAGTTTGTTCTCCTTCTGGAGTATAAACACCAAGTCCGGATATAGGAAATTGTATAGTGCCTGGTAGTTTTACTATCGTGATATTTCTATCTGCTCCAATGGATGGATTTCCTAACACGGTAGTATTAGGTGCCTGTTTTAAAGACATGATGGCAAATTCACTTTGACTTTGCGTTCCTTCATCCATTAATAAAATCACTTTTCCCATATATGGTGAATATTCTGAGTTACAACCACTTGATTCTCCACGATTTTGATATCGCAAGGTAAAAAATATTTACCATAGTAGTAATATAACACCTTTTCCTGATCAATCACAACAGTATGTGCATCCCCTGTTTCAAAACTATATCCCAATCTTCCGTTGTAATTTCTACATTTGGAGAATAGTATTCATAAATGTTCCAAAAACGGAATAATCCAAGCATATACATTCCCATGTCTCCATCCGATACAGGATATATTTTTTCATTTTCGAATGAAACGGTTCCTATCTCTTCAAATGAAGCATAGAATTCATTCTATCAGAAATATACAACTCTGACATGCTGTATAGATATCCACTTAGTTCTGTTCCTAAATCACCTACATCCTGAATCCAAGAGGTATCTAGTACCTTGTTTCCTTGTTCTTCCTGTAATTTTATCCATTGCTTACTAGCCTCATTCGGAAGTTCTGTTTCCACTTTTACAGGAAAGTTTTTTAACCAGTCCGATAGAGCAATATTCACTTCATCAGCACTTTTTGCCCTTAATACATTTGGCATAACTCGAAAGAATTCCGCATCCCAATTAAGATTCCCTGCAATTACATCTGGACAATGATATTTGGTATATCTCCACACCTTACAAAGCTTGTATAGATATTCCACTTGGTTGAGTGATAGATTCTGTTTCTTGATCTTAGAGTCTTTCTGAAATTCTGTATCCGAATCCCTTGCAATGTGTCAGATGTATATTCTTTGAACCTCAAAAATCCAAATGTCAAAATAATTATGGTAATAAGTGCAATTTTGTACTTTTCCTCATAATATCCTATTACCTGTAAAAATCTAATCTTCGTGTTACTTACAGTCTTTTTTCCAGCGTGACAATGTCTGCTGACTAATTCCTAAATTTGTAGCACAACCCTGCAGTTCTTCAGTGCGATACCTACATGGTTCATGATTTTAATAATAAGGAAGAGCAATTCTTGCATTTGTTTGGTTGTGTGGCTATAATAGAGGTAAATAAAGTACATTTTGGCAATCAGAGATAGTGCCATTGTTGAAAAGAAATCAATTTCTGATTTTACTAGAAAACCAGTGTTTTAGCTATATTGGAGAATAAAAACATGAACATACAGATTTTTGGCACGACAAAGTGCTTTGATACAAAGAAGGCCCAGCGTTATTTCAAAGAGAGAAATATCAAGGTGCAGTACATTAACTTAAAGGAAAAATCCATGAGCAAGGGTGAACTGACATCCGTTATGCATGCAGTCGGAGGTATGGACAAACTCATCAATCCGAAGGCAAAGGATCAGGATACGCTGGCACTGATTAAATACATCGCGGATGAAGATAAATTTGAAAAGCTGTTGGAGAACCAGCAGATACTGCTTACTCCAGTGGTTCGCAACGGTAAGCAGGCAACCGTAGGATATGAACCGGATGTCTGGAAGAATTGGAAGTGATTGTTTGAAGATATATGTAGATGCTGATGCGTGTCCGGTTATTAAGATTGTGGAGCGTATAGCGAAGAAACATGACACCCCATGTACACTTCTCGGTGATACCAACCATGTGATGAACTCTGATTACAGTGAAGTTGTGATTGTAGGATCCGGTGCAGATGCCGTGGATTTTAAACTGGTATCATTGATTAAGAAAGGTGATATCTGCGTGACACAGGATTATGGCGTAGCTGCAATGATTCTTAGCAAAGGAGCCTATGGTATTCATCAGTCAGGTAAGTGGTATACCAATGAGAATATGGATGAGCTTCTGTTGCAGAGGCATATTGCAAAGAAGGTGCGTAGAAGCTCCAAGAAGAATCATTTGAAGGGACCTGCAAAAAGAACCAAGGAAGATGACTTGAATTTTGAGGAGTCGCTGGAGAGGTTAATCAAAACCTATGGTAAAGCAAATGAGGAAGAAATGGGATTAGAACCATGGCGGGAACTGGAAGATGAACCTGTTGGATATGATAAAAGTGATTTGCCGTTTAATTAATAATCAGAATTATAGATTGAAAGGAGCCGGTATGGCAATTACAATCAATATTTACTATACAGGCACCAATGGGAGTGCCAGAAAATTTGCAGAAGAGATGATTTCTACCGGTGTGGTAAAAGCGATTCGCAAAGAAGCCGGTAACCTGAAATATGATTATTTCTTCCCGATGGATGATACGGAGACTGTTCTGCTGATCGACAGCTGGGAGAATCAGGATGCTATTGATATACATCATGACACGCCTATGATGGCAGAGATTATGAAATTACGAGAGAAATATGACCTGCATATGCGAGTGGAAAGATATGTGACGGATGATGCCGGAGTTCCGAAGTCGGATCAGGTATTTATCAGAAATTAGGGATAGGAACAGGTATGATAGATACCTAGATAAAAAACAATACAGATTTATAAAAGAAGAACGGTGAGTCTACTGCTTAGACTTCCGTTCTTCTTTTCATAGATTTTTAAGGAATCAGAATTAATTCACATGTACATTCCTGAAATGTGTTTTTTGTTCACAGAAGCAGAAGCTTTTGCTAAACTTGCTATTTCTAAAGTTTCTGTCTCAACACGAAAATAAACTGCAATCCATAAATGTCTGCCTGTTTTTGTGATATCAAAAAAAACAGGATGAAACTGATATTCTTCCAGAACCGGATAACAAATCGATTTTACCTCGTCAAGATATATTTTATTAGGGGAGAATAAAAAGATATCCTTTATGGCTTTCCACAGTACTTTGATGCTTTCTGGAAGGGCAAATACCATAACAAGCACAGCTACAATCTGGTCAAAATATGGAGTGATAAAAGCGAGAGGTGTTTTTTTCAAATACATAGACAGAAAAAAGGCAAGAGCCATTCCCATACTGTATGTAATGTCTAATTTCCAGCCAAGCAATTCAGCTTCAATGGTTGGAGAAGATAAATTGCGGTTTAATCGCTTCATCAAAATAAATATAATGATACTGGCCACCCCAAGACAGCACTGGAAGAGAGAAACTTGTATATGATTTACAAGATTTCCTCCAGATAAAGCAGAGTCAAGTACTTCTGCAGACACACCCATGGTAACAGACAGCATCATGACACTTTTGATGATTACAAAAATGGATTCTATCTGAAAATATCCGTAGGGATGTTTTTCGGAAACGGGTTTATGAAACAATGGAGTCAGAAACAGAAGGAGTGCAATCAAAGAATCATCTCTCTTTTTCGATATAGCGACCATTATACTCCGGTTCTACAGACTTGTACAGTTGGAACATTCACGATTTATAGTTTTTTAATAGTAAATTTGCGACCTTAATGAGAAAAAAAATCAATAAGATTATTGACAAAAAAGAAAGATTAGAATATACTAACTAAAGTAATCTATAAATAACTTTTGCACTTTTAAGCGTAAGAGATAGAAAAGAAATGGAGTGTATCAGAAGATTATGAATTTGTCAGAAGCTAAAGAGGGCGAAGAATACATTGTCAAAGGGATTCTAACAGAGGATGAAGAGTTAAATGCATTTTTGTTTTCTCTGGGATGTTACAGCGGTGAGCCGATTACTGTAATCGCACATCGAAAAGGAGGATGTGTGGTGTCTATTAAGGATGGCAGATATAATATGGATACTGACTTAGCGAAAGCTATTTCAATATAAAAAAATGGTGATGTTTATCACTATTTTTTATAAAAATAGGTTAGTTTATGCTAATCAAGAATATAAAGGAGGAGATAGAATATGAGAATCGCGTTGACTGGAAATCCAAACAGTGGAAAAACAACCATGTACAATGCACTCACGGGAAGAAATGAACGTGTAGGAAACTGGGCCGGTGTTACGGTCGAAAAAAAAGAAAGTCCAATCAAAAAAGGGTATTTTGATGGAACGGAAGAATTGGTGGCAGTAGATTTGCCGGGAGCGTATTCAATGTCTCCTTTTACATCCGAGGAAAGTATTACAAGCAGTTATGTAAAACATGAAAATCCGGATGCAATCATTAATATCGTGGATGCGACCAATCTAAGTCGAAGCTTGTTTTTTACAACACAGCTTCTTGAACTGGGGATTCCAGTGGTGGTTGCTCTTAACAAAAGCGATCTTACAGAAAAGAAGAAAACAGAAATAGACGTAAAAAAGTTATCCGAAAAATTAGGCTGTCCGGTAATTCAAACAGTATCTACAACTTCCGGGCACTTGGGATTAAAAGAGGTTGTGAATCAAGCCGTAGCATTGAAAAACGGTGGTCAGAAAGCTCCTTATCTTCAGGAAGACATTGATTTGCAGGATAAAGCACAGGTGGAAGCGGCTGATAGAAAGCGTTTTGCCTTTGTAAATGAAATCGTAAAAGCGGTCGAAAAGAGAAAAGTTTTAACGAAGGATAAAAACAAACAGGATAGTATTGATTCTGTACTTACAAATAAATTTATTGGAATACCAGTTTTTGCGGCAATCATGTTTGGTGTCTTTTACATTTCACAGTCGACTGTTGGAACTTGGATCGCAGATTGGCTGGTTGGCTGGATCGAAACATTCCAGGGCTGGGTGGCAGGTTTGGTTGAAAATGCAAGCCCGTTTCTCCAGGCACTTCTGGTAGATGGAATTATCGGCGGCGTGGGCGCAGTGGTAGGGTTCCTTCCGCTCGTAATGGTTATGTATTTCTTGATTGCACTTCTGGAAGATTGCGGATACATGGCTCGTGCCACTGTGGTACTTGATCCGATTTTTAAAAGAGTTGGTCTTTCTGGAAAGTCTGTCATTCCTATGGTAATTGGTACCGGATGTGCCATTCCTGGAATCATGGCTTGTCGTACCATTCGAAACGAAAGAGAGCGAAGAGCGACAGCTATGCTTACACCATTTATGCCGTGTGGAGCAAAACTTCCAGTTATTGCATTGTTTGCAGGTACTTTTTTTGCAGATGCTGCATGGGTAGGATCAACCATGTACCTGGTTGGAATTGTGTTGATTTTTTTAGGTGCATTATTAGTAAAAAAAATCACAGGATATAAATATCGTAAATCGTTCTTTATTATAGAACTTCCGGAATATAAAATTCCAAGCTTGAAACGTGCAACCCTGTCCATGCTTTCTCGCGGCAAGGCTTATATTGTGAAAGCAGGAACCATTATTCTGGTGTGCAATACCGTGGTACAGATTATGCAGAGCTTTAACTGGCAGTTCCAGGTGGTAGAAGAAGGTATGGAAAGTACTTCGATTCTTGCATCCATTGCGTCACCGTTTGCGGTTCTTTTGATTCCTCTTGGATTTGGCGTATGGCAGCTTGCAGCTGCAGCGATTACTGGCTTTATTGCCAAAGAAAATGTGGTTGGTACCCTGGCTGTTGTTTATGGTCTTACAAATTTCATTGATGAAGATTTTGCATTAGTTGGTGGTGCGAATGAAGTAGCAACGGTGATGGGGCTTACAAAAGTAGCAGCGCTTGCTTATCTGATGTTTAATCTCTTTACGCCTCCTTGCTTTGCGGCTCTTGGCGCTATGAACTCTGAAATGCAGGATAAGAAATGGCTGTGGGGTGGAATTGCCTTACAGTTGTGTACCGGATATGCGGTGGCGTTCTTTGTGTATCAAATCGGTACGTTTGTTACAACAGGAGCTCTTGGATCTGGTTTTGTTCCGGGATTGCTTGCAGTAGCCGTATTTGCTGCAATACTGGTTGTGTTGATTCGGGGAAAAGAGAAAAGATTTAGTGCTGAGTATCGTCTACATGCTTAAATCGGAAATCGTGTTCTACTAGGAAAGCCTGCACCTGGAAAAGGTAAGCGGGCTTTTTCCTATAAAAATAGGAAATGAGATGAATTCTATGAGAAATGATTGGGAAAAGGAAGTTTCGGATTTTACCAGAACACAAATGAAAAAAGATACGATTCTGCGAGAATTAAGAAAGCGAGGCGGGCGGATTACAAAGCAGAGAGGAGATACTGCTGGATATTATTTTGGAAGATACATGTTCGTGCTGCAAAGAGATTCATTATAAAGCAGTCAAACAAGATCCTACAATCGGGATTGCAACCGTCTATCGGATGATTAATTCTTTAGAAGAGATTGGAGCAATCAGCAGAAAAAAAATGTATGAAATTCAGTATCAGAAAGAACTTCCGGAAAAAGAAAAACTGCGCAACCGGCATAGGTTATTTCAGGAAATACTGCTGGATGCAGGAGTGGAACCACAGAAGGCAGAAAAAGTAGCCGGTATGTTAGAACGTATCCTATCCAGCGGTGATCTATAGCAAATATGGAGAGAAGAAAGGTGAAATCTGTTGGAAATAAGGGATTATTGAGAAAATATATCATTAGAAACAAAAGGTTTTGACTCTGTAGAAATGCATGGATATAATGAAAAACCGAGAAGAGGTGATAGAATGAAGCAACATAGATTTTGGGCTTGGGCAATGCTGGGGTGCCTTGCCATGTTATTCTATACCGGCAAAACACATAAATAAAATCATGATTGAAGAGAAAGAGAGAAATACGTATGGATATTTTAAAAGCAAAGAATCTGGCGTTGTTTGTAGGTGGTGCATTATTCGGGACAGCTGGAGTGAAGCTTCTTTCCAGTAGAGATGCCAAAAAAGTATATGTAGAGGCTACTGCAGCGGCTCTTCGGGTAAAAGACTGCGTCATGAAAACAGTAGAAATAGTTCAGGAAAATGCAGAGGATATTGTGGCAGAAGCAAAACAGGTGAACGAACAGCGTGCGGCAGAGGAGGAAGCTGCGGTACAGGAAGATTTCCAGGAAGAAATTATTACAGATGATGTGGATCTAGAAGTAGAGGAAGCATAATTGAAATTTGTGATCAAGCATGAGATTCCGGGCAGAATCCGTATTCATATGGTACAGAAAAATATGTCTTTTGAAGAAGCAGATCGGTTACAGTACTATTTGAATTCGCTGGAATATGTCACGCAGGCAAAGGTTTATAAAAGGACGGCCGATGCCTGCGTTTGCTTTATAGGAAAAAGAGAGTCTTTGATTCTGGCTTTAAGAAAATTCCGATATACGTCTGTAAACATTCCTGCAGAAATTTTGGCAGATTCCGGACGGGAGTTAAATGCTTCCTATCAGGAAAAACTGATGGGAAAAGTAATTTGTCATTATGCTGGAAAACTGCTTCTTCCCTATCCAATCAGAAAAGCGATTGTTGTGTGGAAGGCACTGCATTATCTGAAAGAGGGATGGAAAAGCATTGCAAAAAGGCGGTTAGAAGTGACGGTTTTGGATGCCGCGGCAATTAGCATTTCCATATTACGTGGAGATATCAAAACAGCAGCTTCAGTGATGTTCTTATTAGGTGTCGGTGAAACACTGGAAGAATGGACACATAAGAAATCGGTTGGAGATTTGGCACGCAGTATGTCTTTAAATACCGCAAAAGTATGGCTAAAACATGGAGAACAGGAAATACTTGTGGATTCCCAGAGCATCAAGGAAGAAGATAAGATTGTGGTCCACATGGGAAATGTGATTCCTTTTGATGGAATTGTGTTGGAAGGCGAAGGAATGGTAAATCAGTCTTCGCTTACAGGAGAGCCACTTCCGGTTCAAAAAGCACAAGGTGGATATGTGTACGCAGGCAGTGTTCTTGAGGAAGGGGAATTGATATTCCTTGTTAAGAAAACCAGTGGTTCTTCCAGATATGAGAAGATTGTAGATATGATTGAAGAATCCGAAAAGTTAAAATCTTCTGTAGAAGGAAAGGCAGAAAGACTTGCAGACCGATTGGTTCCGGTTACCCTTGCAGGAACTGTATTGACATGGATTTGCACACGAAACATTACAAAAGCACTGGCAGTGTTGATGGTGGATTTTTCCTGTGCTTTAAAGCTGACTATGCCGATTACCGTTTTGTCCGCTATTCGTCAGGCTGATACCTATGATATCACGGTAAAAGGTGGAAAATTTTTGGAGGCAGTTGCAGAGGCAGAAACGATTGTATTAGACAAAACAGGAACCCTTACCAAGGCAAAACCCATGGTTAAGAGAATCGTACCTTTTTGTAAAGAAAGTGAAAGGGAACTGCTCCGTATAGCCGCATGTCTAGAAGAGCATTTTCCACATTCTATGGCAAAGGCGGTAGTCTCTGCTGCCAAATGTGCGGGGCTGGAACATGAAGAAATGCATTCCAAAGTGGAATATATTGTTGCGCATGGAATCTCCTCTCATATTGGAGAAAAACGTGTTTTGATTGGCAGTGCTCATTTTGTATTTGAGGATGAAAAAAGTAGGATACCAGAGGAATATCAGAGCCAGTTTGATCATCTGCCGACAGAATATTCACATTTATACTTGTCCATTGACGGTGTTCTTGCGGCAGTCATCTGCATTGAAGATCCATTGCGTCAGGAGAGTGCAGAAGTGGTAAGTGCTTTGAAAAAAGCCGGATTTCATAAAATTGTCATGATGACAGGAGATAGCGAGCGTACAGCAGCAGCGGTTGCAAACAAAGTAGGTGTTGATGAATATTATGCGGAAGTATTGCCGGAGGACAAGGCAAAATTCATCGAGTGGGAAAAAGCACAAGGAAAGAAAGTACTTATGGTAGGGGATGGAATCAATGATTCACCAGCACTTTCGGCGGCAGATGCAGGAATCGCTATTAGTGATGGAGCAGAACTTGCCAGGGAAATCGCAGATATTACGATTTCCGCAGATAATCTGTATCAGATTGTACGTTTAAAGCATTTAAGTCATGCATTGATGAAACGTATCAATCGAAATTACAAAGAAATTGTAGGCATTAATACAGTTCTTATTTTGCTAGGGGTAGGAGGTGTGATTCAGCCAGCGATTGCTGCGATGCTTCACAATATATCTACGATTATGATTAGCCTGCAAAGTATGCAGAACCTTCCGGAAACGGAAGAAGTTTAAGACAAAGGCAGAAGGAGTCGTTTGTGGCTGCTTCTGCCTTTGTTTTTTAATTCAATTAATGAGAAATTTACTCCTTAAAAGATATTGACAGAAATGCTTGGTTAGGATATACTAACCACATAAGTTAGAAAGAACTAACCAAAGGAGGTATAGGTATGAGTATTGTCATTGTTGGAGGACATGACCGAATGGTAGCACAATATAAAAAAGTCTGTAAGGGATTTCAATGTAAGGTGAAAGTTTTTACGCAAATGAGACCGGAACTTCATAAGCAGATTGGTTCTCCAGATGTGCTGGTTCTATTTACAAATACGGTTTCTCACAAAATGGTAAAGACAGCACTGGATGAGGTAGATAGTAACCGTACAAATGTAATCCGTTGCCATACAAGCAGTAAAAACGCACTGACAGAGATTTTGGAAAACTGTTGTGTATAAAAAGTTAAGGAGGGTCTAAAGGATGCTATTTGAAAAATTATTGATTGCGCATTGCTCACCAACTCTTGCATCCTTGAAAATTGCAAATTTGTTTTCTTGTCCTTTTACCACAGAGCAAGAACTTTCAGATTGTGTACAGTACTGGAACGAGCAAATGAAAAAAACGGGAATTTGTTTAGAGATCTTACGGCAAGGAAGACGGCATGCCTTGATTTATGTTTTTCGTAGTTCAGAATTGAAAGAAAGATTAGAAGATAGAGCGGTGGTTCGATTTTTAGGTGCTTATGGATATAAAAATATGGAACTTTCTAGTGCACTGAAGCATCTAAAAGAGCGCCTACAGGAAAATTCAGAATTTCCACATGAGATTGGTATTTTTTTGGGCTACCCACTGGAAGATGTCATTGGATTTATTGATAATCATGGGAAAAATTTTCAAGTTTCTGGTTTGTGGAAGGTATATGGAGACAAAGAGAAAGCAGTGCAGCAATTTGGAAGATATAAAAAGTGTACTGATCTTTATTTACGTTTGTGGAATCATGGAAAGAGTGTTCGGCAGCTGACAGTGGCAGCTTGACATAAAAGAAAACTTATTAGGAGGAAGAACAATGAGGAAAGCAGTGGTTGTATATTGGAGTGGAACTGGAAATACAGAAGCAATGGCATCAGCGGTTTTACAGGGAATAAAGAAAAAAGGGGCAGAGGGTGTTCTGTATTCCTGTGATGAATTTGATACGGATTTAGTAAAAGAATATGATGGAGTGGCATTTGGCTGCCCTGCCATGGGGGATGAAGTTTTAGAAGAAAGTGAATTTGAGCCAATGTTTGAAGCTTGCCTGGGAACATTGAAAAACAAAAAGGTGGTGCTGTTTGGTTCCTACGGATGGGGAGACGGAGAATGGATGAGAAACTGGGAAGACAGATGTAAAGAAGCAGGGATTTCTTTGGTGGCTGAAGGACTCATATGGAATGAAATGCCGGATGAAGAAGGAATCGTACAGTGTGAAAAGCTGGGTGAAGAATTGGCGGAACAAATCCTCTAGATAAGGTCGTAATCCATGTTGTTTTTGTATTGATTTTACAGGAATCCGCTTTTGAGTTTTACATAGAAGGCTTATACTATCATATGAAAGCAGAATATGTGAGACAAAAATAGAGAGGTATAAAATATTTGAATACAAGTACAACAATTGATTTTAATGAGAAAAAAGGCTTTATCTGTGATATGGATGGTGTCATCTATCACGGGAATAAAATATTACCAAATGTAGCAGAGTTTATTCAATGGCTGCAAGAAGAAAAGAAACAATTTCTTTTTTTGACAAATAATAGCGGATATACACCACGGGAATTGAATCAGAAACTGGCACGTATGGGATTGGATGTATCGGAAGAACATTTTTATACCAGTGCATTAGCCACAGCGGCTTTTCTGAAAGAACAGGCTCCCGGATGTTCCGCATTTGCCATTGGAGAAGCAGGTCTTTTGAACGCACTCTACGATGCGGGAATTACCATGAATGATGTAAATCCGGACTATGTGGTAGTTGGGGAAGGCCGTTCCTATTCTTTGGATACATTAACGAAAGCAACCAATCTTGTTTTAAAGGGAGCAAAATTGATTGGTGCCAACTCAGATGTTTCTGGACCGATTGAAAATGGAATTGCTCCGGCTTGCCGTGCGTTGATCGCACCCATTGAGATGGCTACCGGGACACAGGCATATTTTTGCGGAAAACCCAATCCTCTTATGATGCGTACAGGGTTAAATCTTCTTGCCTGCCATTCAGCAGAGGCAGTTATGGTCGGAGACCGCATGGATACGGATGTGATTTCAGGTATGGAAAGCGGAATGTCTACCGTATTGGTGCTTTCCGGCGTTTCTACCAGAGAAAACATCAGGCATTATGCCTACCGGCCAACTATGATTTTAAATGATGTAGGAGATATTCCGGCCATAGCACGTAAAGAGAAAAAATGATGAATTTTTGTAAGGAAGGACAGAGTCAAAAAGGCTCTGTCCTTTTTGCGGTATAAGAAAAAATCTGTCCGAATACCGGATCCCTATTGACAAAACACCTACATGGTGATATGGTTAATTACATAAGTAATGAACTGATGAAGTTAAAAAGAATAACATAGAACGGGGTGAGAATTTGCAGGAACTTTTGAATCAGGAAAAATCGATTTATATTCAAATTAAAGAAATGATAGAGACGGATATTTTAAGAGATATTCTTTTGGAGGAGGAACGTGTGCCCAGCACCAATGAGTTGGCGAAATTGTATGCAATCAATCCAGCTACAGCAGCAAAAGGAATTAATATACTGGTAGATGAAGGTGTTTTATATAAGAAAAGGGGGATTGGAATGTTTGTGACAGCAGGTGCTAAGAAAATGATTCAGTCAAAGAGAAAAAAAGGGTTTTTTGAAACTTATATAAAAGGAATGCTTACAGAAGCAGCCAGTCTTGGAATCACAAAAGAAGATTTAATCCAAATGATTCTGTCGGAGAAAGGGGAGGAAGACCATGTTATCTTTAGTAGTTAATGTATAGTAAGTTAAATAATAAATATATCCTAATAAACTCAGTAAATATACGGGCTGATTGGCCGCAACGGAGCAGGAAAGACCACACTTTTGTCCATTATGTCTGCACAGAATCCCACTACCCAGGGTCAGGTGCTTTTAGGGGAGACTCCTGTGTGGGAGAACCAGGAGGCACTGAAACATATTTATTTTTCCAGGGAGATTAATCCAAACTCTACCGTATATTCCGGACTGAAGGTTAAGGAACACTTAAAGATTGCGGCAGTTTATCTTCCGAACTGGGATCAGGAGATGGCAGACAGGCTGGTGACGCTTTTTCATTTGGATAAAAAGAAAAGGATTTCAAAACTTTCAAAAGGTATGGCGTCTATGCTTACCATTGTCACGGCCCTGGCAAGCAAAGCAGATTTTACGTTTTTGGATGAGCCGGTGTCTGGTCTTGATGTGGTAGCCAGAGAACAATTTTACCGGCTTTTGGTGGAAGAATTCACAGAAAGCGGCAGAACGTTTGTGGTTTCCACCCATATTATTGAGGAAGCCTCCGATGTGTTTGAAGAAGTGATATTTCTTCATGAGGGAGAAATTTTACTGAAAGAAAATACGCAGGAATTGCTGGAGCACTGTGTATATGTCAGCGGAAAAACAGAGGCTGTGGAAGAAGCGTGAAGGGAAAAGAGATTCATGCAAGACAGGTACTGGGAAGAAGCCAGGGAGTCATGGTGCGTTTAAAAGAAGAGGAGCAGATACTTCCAGATGGACAGATTACCTTGCAGCATATGAACCTTCAGAAGATTTTTGTATCGCTTTGCAGTGGGGAGGATGAGGCAGTATGAAGAAAAAATACGGTGGAGTCCAACTGATTTTGGATAATGTAGGAGGAACGTTTTTTTTAACCCTATGCATTGTTATGTTGAGACTGGTTAGGAATCAGGGAATGTCTCCAGAAGAAACAAGAACCATGATGATTAGTAATTTTGGAAGTATTCTGATACTGGTAGGGTGTTTTGTCTGCATGATCCTAGAATTAACCTGGTTTTCACAGTATGCAGCTTTCCAATTGATGATGGGGCATACCAGAAAACAATTATTTGTAATGTTTCAGTGGGTGAAGCTTGGCAGTGCGGTTTTGATTTCACTTTTACCTTTGGGAATGGGCATGTTACTTGGACAGAAATCCAATCCTTTCAGTGTTATCGGAACGTTTGGGATTCTGTTTCTGGTACAGGGGCTGTGTGAGTTGGCGTTTGCACTTAGTATGCGGTTTCAAAGGATGGTGATAGTTATGATTTTATTGCTCGCAGGTAGCATTGGCTTTTTTACATCTTATTGCGCCATGATGATTTTAAAGGAGGGCAAAGTGCCCGCCTTGTTAAGTGGAGAGTTTTTGGGGGAATATCCCATTCTTTTGGGAGGCCTGATACTGCTGGCCTATGTGATTCTTGCAGTGATATCCTGGGTACTTCTCAGAAAAGCAGAAGTAAGGCAGTGAACGGAGGTGTGTGTAATGGGAGCGTCTTTTTATAGAGAATGGAAGTTAAAATTTTCTGACATGAGGCTGTATGCCGTAATCATCCTGCTTGTTTTTGCCGGTGGTCTTGGGATTCAGTATTTTTTACATGACTTTCATGGAGACAAGGGTTATCTGCCACTTGGAACTTTAATGGCAGCATTTAGGAAGAATCCAGTGGTCAGAAAAACAATATTTATTTTTCCTATGGCTATTTGGCTATGCACTTCTTCTGACTGGTGTGGCAACGAGTTTGGGGACTTTGATATGTAGGTGGAAAAAGGCAGTATTCATCGTCATAGGAGCCTGGATCTTACTCCCTGGAATTTTAAAAAATGAATGGTTTTTGAATCGTGTAAAGTATATTCTTTTTAACTGGGATTCAGGGGTACAGGTAGCGGTACTGTTAGCGGCAGGAGGACTTTTGTGCGTGGCTCCCTTCCTTGGAATCAGAAAAATCCGGGTGGAAATATAGCGAAAACAATTGACGTTTACACGTTAAAATGGTATCTTAGTAGGAAATGAATCGAGAGGTAAAATGGGAGGAATAAGACGATGAAAAATAGTAGGAAGTATCAAAGGCAGTATTTTCTTCCCCCGGTAACCTGTATGGACTGGGCAGAAAAAGACTATGTTGACAAAGCACCGGTATGGTGCAGTGTGGATTTGCGTGACGGAAACCAGGCACTGGTCATTCCTATGAACCTGTCCCAGAAAGTAGAATTTTTCAAGCTTCTGGTAGAAATCGGATTTAAGGAAATCGAGGTGGGATTCCCGGCAGCTTCTGAGACAGAATATACCTTTCTTAGAACTCTGATTGACAAAGACCTGATTCCTGATGATGTGACCATCCAGGTGCTGACCCAGGCTAGACCTCATATTATTAAGAAAACCTTTGAAGCGGTAAAAGGTGCAAAAAATGTAATTGTTCATGTGTACAACTCTACCTCTGTTGCACAGCGTGAACAGGTGTTTAAGAAATCAAAAGAAGAAATTCTTCAGATTGCAGTAGAGGGGGCAAAACTGCTGAAGGAACTGACAGAAGAGGCTGGGGAGAATTACCGGTTTGAGTATAGCCCGGAAAGTTTTACAGGAACAGAGCCGGAATATTCTCTGGAAGTATGCAATGCGGTATTGGATGTATGGCAGCCTACTAGTGACCGCAAGGCAATTATCAATCTTCCGGTGACGGTGCAGCATTCCATGCCTCACGTTTATGCTAGCCAGGTAGAATACATGTGCAAAAACCTGAAATACAGGGAAAATGTAGTGGTATCTCTTCATCCTCATAATGACAGGGGGTGTGGAGTGGCAGACTCTGAGATGGGACTCTTAGCAGGTGCAGACCGTATTGAAGGCACTCTGTTCGGCAACGGGGAACGTACTGGAAACGTAGATATCGTTACCCTGGCTTTGAATATGTATTCTCAGGGAGTAGAGCCAAATCTTGATTTTACGCATATGACATACATTTGCGAACAGTACGAAAAGTTTACGGGTATGAAGATTAACGAGAGAAGCCCATACAGCGGAGCTTTGGTCTTTGCTGCTTTTTCAGGTTCTCATCAGGATGCCATTGCAAAAGGTATGCACTGGCTGGATGAGAAAAAACCAGAACATTGGACGGTACCGTATCTGCCCATTGACCCTACTGATCTAGGTAGAAATTATGATGCGGATGTGATTCGTATTAACAGCCAGTCCGGAAAGGGTGGCGTGGGTTATATCCTGGAGACCAAATTTGGACTGAATCTTCCTCCGAAGATGCGGGAAGCTATGGGATATACAGCCAAGGCAGTATCCGATCATACACAGAAAGAACTTTTGCCAGATGAAATTTTTGAGCTGTTTAAGAAAACCTTTGAAAATGTAGTATCACCTCTGGCACTGAAAGAAGTACATTTCCAGCAGGCAGACGGCGGCATTACAACACAGGTGACCTCTTCCTTTAATGGAAAGGTGATTACAACCGAAGCAGCAGGAAACGGACGATTAAATGCAGTGAGCAATGCTTTGAAAAAGGCTTATGGATTCCAGTTTGAACTGGTGACCTATCAGGAACATGCTCTGGAGCAAAGTTCCAGTTCAAAGGCGATTGCCTATGTGGGAATCAGAAAACCAGATGGCAGCCTTGCATGGGGAGCTGGTGTTAATGCAGATATTATCCACGCTTCTATAGATGCACTGGTAACAGCAATCAATAACAGATAGGCTATTTATTGCTTAGAAGTAATAGAATACATGTCGGTTAAAGGGAAAAACTATGAATATAATTTGTGCTATTTTAACTGGTCTGCATTATACGGTACAAAGTATCATGGGCTGGCTGAAGAGAACAAAGATATCCAAAAAAAGCAGGAGAGAGCAGGCTGTGTTTGTTGTAGGGACTGTTGCAGTAGCAGCAGTGGCATTTGCTTTTCACGGAGTGCGTGCACAGGGCAGGAATCAGGTATATGCCCTGGAAGGTGACATGGTACGGGAAAGCACAGAAGAAGAAACAGAGATATCAGAAGAACAGATTGTGTATGGGCTGGAGTCTGTTATACAGGGTGTTCTTCTGAGCCAGGATACAGAAACACAGATAAACAAGATTGGAACATCTTTTGAACTTGTTCTGGTAGGACAGAGAGCAGAAACAAGAGAGATTCAGGCACATCTGGATTTTATTGTTCCTGATACAGAGGAAATCGAAGAGATAAGAAACCGCTCTATTGTATATTCAGAAAGCCAGCTTATTATGTCAGACGAAGATTATGCAAATCTGCTGAAAATCGTGGAGGCAGAAGCAGGAGGGGAAGATCTGAAAGGGAAAATTCTGGTAGCAAATGTAATTTTTAACAGAATAAAAAGCCCTGATTTTCCATCAAATGTTACGGATGTGGTTTGGGAAAGATCAGGAGGGAGTGCCCAGTTTTCTCCTGTAGCAGACGGCAGAATCTACACAGTAACAGTGTCAAAAGAAACAAAAGAAGCAGTGAACCGTGCCATTGATGGCGAGGATTATTCACACGGTGCATTGTATTTTATGGAAGAAAGATATGCTGATGAAGAAAATGTAAAATGGTTCAAAGATGAACTGAAGTTTTTGTTTAGACACGGAGTACATGACTTTTACACAACTCCGTAAAGAGGAGGAACAAATAATATGCAGGTATTATACAAAAGCACGAGAGGAAACGGTAAAGAAATCACAGCATCCCAGGCAATTCTGAAAGGATTATCAGAAGACGGCGGGCTGTTTGTGCCTACATTCATTCCAAAGATTGAATGTTCACTGGATGAGCTTTCCCATATGTCATATCAGGAGATCGCATACCAGGTTATGAGCCGGTTTCTTACGGATTTTACGGAAGAAGAATTGAAACAATGCATTGCAAAAGCGTATGATGAGAAATTTGATACCAGGGAGATTGCACCGCTGGTTCAGAAGAAAAATGCATATTACCTGGAGCTTTTCCATGGGGCTACCATTGCCTTTAAAGATATGGCACTTTCGATTCTCCCGCATCTTATGACGACTTCAGCCAAAAAGAACCATGCGGATAAAGAAATCGTGATTCTCACTGCAACGTCAGGAGATACCGGAAAAGCAGCTATGGCTGGGTTCGCAGATGTTCCAGGTACAAAAATTATCGTGTTTTATCCAAAACATGGAGTCAGCCCAATCCAGGAAAAACAAATGCTGACCCAAAAAGGGGAGAACACCTATGTAGTTGGAATTACCGGAAATTTTGATGATGCCCAGACAGGTGTGAAGAAGATGTTTAATGACAAAGAGCTGGCGGCAGAACTGGCAGACGCTGGATATCAGTTCTCTTCAGCAAACTCCATTAACATTGGCCGACTTGTTCCTCAGGTGGTTTATTATGTATATTCTTATGTGAAATTACTGGAAAAGGGCGAGATAAAACATGGTGAAGAAATCAATGTAGTCGTACCTACCGGAAACTTTGGAAATATTCTGGCTGCATTTTATGCAAAACAGATGGGCATTCCTATTGGGAAGTTTATTTGCGCTTCTAACGAAAATAAAGTATTGTATGATTTCTTCCAGACAGGCTGCTATGACAGAAACCGAGAATTTGTCCTGACGAATTCTCCGTCTATGGACATTCTTATTTCCAGCAACCTAGAACGCCTGATTTACCGGATTGCAGGGAATAACGCTGAGAAAAATAAAACCATGATGGAAGCCCTTAATAAAGATGGTAAATATGAGATTACAGAAGAGATGAAGGACAGGCTTCAGGAATTTTATGGGAATTATGCTTCAGAGGAAGAAACAGCAAAAACGATCAAGAACATGTATGAAGAAACAGGCTATGTTTTAGATACCCATACAGCAGTGGCTGCTTCTGTTTATGAGAAATATGTCAGGGAAACAGGAGATATGAGAAAAACTGTGATTGCATCCACCGCAAGTCCGTTTAAATTTACCAGAAGTGTAATGAATGCGATTGATAAAAAATATGATCGTATGGGTGATTTTGAGCTGGTAGATGAATTATCAAGAATCGGACAGCTTTCAATACCAAGAGCGATTGAGGAAATCAGGACAGCACCTGTGCTTCATCATAGAGTAGCAGAATCAGAAGCAATGCCAGAGGTGGTAAGGGAGATTCTTGGTGTAGCAAAGTAAAGAGATAAAAAAGTATTGTATAATAAAAAAGTTATAAATTTCACAAACTATTTATTGATTCTTAAAAGATTTTCTAGTATAATACAAGAGACAAAAAGTTCATTGTCAACGTATTATATGCGGAAAGAAATACTATTGAAGAAAAGAGGTTAAACGTAACATGGCGAAAATTGATTTAACTCAGTATGGTATTACAGGAACTACAGAAATTGTACACAATCCTTCTTATGAAGTATTATTTGCAGAAGAAACCAAACCAGAACTGGAAGGCTTTGAAGTTGGACAGGAAAGTGAACTGGGTGCCGTTAATGTAATGACAGGTATTTATACAGGACGTTCTCCTAAAGATAAATACATTGTTGTCGATGAAAATTCTAAAGATACAGTATGGTGGACAACTGACGAATACAAAAACGATAACCATCCTACAACAGAAGCTACATGGGCTGAACTGAAAAAAATTGCTCAGAATGAGCTCTCTAACAAGAGATTATTTGTAGTAGATGCTTTCTGCGGAGCAAACAAAGATACTCGTATGGCTATCCGTTTCATCGTTGAAGTTGCTTGGCAGGCACACTTTGTTACAAATATGTTTATCCAGCCTACAGAGGAAGAACTGGAAAACTTCGTGCCAGACTTTGTTGTATATAATGCTTCTAAAGCAAAAGTTGAAAATTATAAAGAATTAGGCCTGAACTCTGAAACAGCAGTTGTATTCAATATTACAAGCCGTGAGCAGGTTATCATTAACACATGGTACGGCGGAGAAATGAAAAAAGGTATGTTCTCTATGATGAACTACTATCTGCCATTAAAGAACATTGCTTCCATGCACTGCTCTGCAAACACTGACCTGAATGGTGAAAATACAGCAATCTTCTTCGGACTTTCCGGAACAGGTAAAACAACACTGTCCACAGATCCAAAGAGACTTCTTATCGGTGATGACGAACACGGCTGGGATGACAATGGTGTATTTAACTTTGAAGGCGGTTGCTACGCAAAAGTAATCGACCTGGACAAAGATTCTGAGCCAGACATCTACAATGCAATCAAACGTAATGCTCTTCTTGAGAACGTTACTCTTGATGCAGAAGGAAAAATTGACTTTACAGATAAGAGCGTTACAGAAAACACACGTGTATCTTATCCAATCAATCATATTGAAAACATTGTTCGTCCTGTTTCTTCTGCACCGGCAGCAAAGAATGTAATCTTCCTGTCAGCAGATGCATTCGGAGTACTTCCTCCAGTATCTGTTTTAACACCAGAACAGACAGAATATTACTTCTTATCTGGATTCACAGCAAAACTTGCTGGTACAGAACGTGGTATCACAGAACCTACACCAACCTTCTCTGCATGCTTCGGTCAGGCGTTCCTGGAACTGCACCCAACAAAATATGCAGAAGAGCTGGTTAGAAAAATGAAACAGAGCGGAGCAAAAGCATACCTGGTTAACACAGGATGGAACGGAACAGGAAAACGTATTTCCATCAAAGATACTCGTGGTATCATCGATGCTATCTTAAACGGAGATATCCTGAATGCTCCTACTAAGAAAATTCCTTACTTCAACTTCGAAGTACCTACAGAACTGCCAGGTGTTGATTCTAAGATCCTTGATCCTAGAGATACTTATGCAGATGCTTCTGAATGGGAAACAAAAGCTATGGATTTAGCAGACCGTTTCATTAAGAACTTCAAGAAATATGAAGGAAATGAACTTGGAAAAGCATTAGTAGCTGCTGGTCCTCAGAAATAATATCGTTTATAGAAAGGTTGCTGTCTGGTTTTGTTTTAAGCAAAAGGCGGCAGCCTTTTTTACTTTGCCGGGAAATAATGTGAAAAATATTCGTAAAAAACATGTATTTTTTGTTGAAATATTCCATACACTAGAGTATAATGAAGACATGAAAAGTCCTGGGGTGTTCGAGGCTCCCATTAATTTTGAACCTACATTACTTTAAACGGGATTCCTATATTGCTCTATTTGATGTCAAGCCGTCATTGCGCAGCGGAAGACAGAGAATAAGCTGCGGTTGCCCACCTGGCCTAGGCTAGGAGTCAGAAAATGGGAAACGGCATTCTGGGACGGATAAAAAGCCCTGATGACAGAGGCTTTTATTTTTTAGAAAAAATGAATTTTGAGATAGAAGGAGAAGGGTGATTATGGGAATTACAAAACGCTCATTTGGAAAGAGCCAAGATGGTCAGGATGTTTTTCTGTACGAAATTACAAATAAAAATCAGTTAACTTTGACAGTTAGTGATTTTGGTGCTACTTGGGTACATATGCTGGTTCCTGATAGAGAAGGAAATCGTAGAGATGTTGTTCTTGGTTATGATAGTGCAGAAGGATATTATGTGAATCCAGGGCATTTCGGTGCTGTAGTAGGAAGAAACGGCAACCGTATTGGGAATGCAAGAGTTGAGATCAATGGGACAGAGTATCAGTTACCTGTAAATGATAATAAGAACAATCTTCACAGTGGTCCGGACTGGTATCGTACCAGGGTCTGGGATGTGAAAGAGATAAATGAAGAGAAGAACAGTGTGACATTTGGATTGTTCAGTCCAGACGGAGACCAGGGATTCCCTGGAAACTTCTCAGTGACAGTGACTTATGAGCTGACAGAAGAAAACGAAGTGATGCTCCATTATCAGGGAAGTGCGGATGCAGATACCATTGTGAATATGACAAATCATTCTTATTTTAACCTGGCAGGAGAGGATGCGGGTGCAGAAGCGATGCTGAATCATTTGGTACAGATTCATGCACCGGAATATACACCTGTCTTGGATGCAGAGGCAATTCCTACCGGAGAAATTGCTCCTGTAAAGGGAACACCTATGGATTTTACCGAGCCAAAGACAATAGGGCAGGATGTGGAAGCAGAGTTTGATCAGTTGATTTTTGGCGGCGGATATGATCATAATTACGCACTTTCCAGAGAAAAAGGTGAGGTAAAAGAGGCTGCAAAGGCAGTGTGCAAGGAATCAGGTATTGTGATGGAAGTGTTTACAGACCTTCCAGGAATGCAGTTTTATATTGGAAACTTCATTGACCACGAAAAAGGAAAAGGCGGGCATTTTTATGAAAAACGCAGTGGTTTCTGTATGGAAACCCAGTATTATCCGGATGCCTGCAACCAGGAGAACTTCCAGTCTTCTGTGTTGAAAAAAGGTGAGGTGTACGATACGGTAACCATCTACAAATTTTCAGTGGAAGCTTAATAGGGAAAGAGTGAAGAAATGTTCAGGCATCAGTGGAAACTGGTGCCTGATTTTGTATGGAAGAGAAACTTATGGCATATATTAAACTATGGATTGGAAACAAAAAATCAAATGGAAACTATTTGTGATTTTTATGGCACTTCTTGGAATTCTGGTGGTTTGGTGTGCAGGAAAGGCAGGAGAGAAAAGAAGTCATGCAGAACAGAAAATTCTAAGAGAATATGCCATAAAGGAGAATGAACGTGCGGATGTTTTTGTAAAACAAGAGTATGAGGAACCAAAAGAAGAAAAAGAAGAGGAAACAATCAAGGTGCTGCTGATGACCAATGGGTATTCCGGTTATTATCATTCCAGCATCACGCTAAAAACACAGGGAAATTATGAAATCCAGGGGAGTGTACCGGGAAGACTTTTGGATGGAGAAACCATGGAACTGCATCCGGGAAGCCAGCAGTTAGAGGGAGGAAGTATGAAATTTCTTCCTCTGGAAGCGGGCAGCCGGCTGCAGGTATTATCTCTTTCCAGAGGGCAGGGCAATCCGGCTTATCAGGGAACTTTGACAGTATATCAGGATGAGCAGGGACTTCGTATGGTAAATGAACTGGAACTGGAACAGTATCTTTGCGGTGTGGTTCCCAGTGAGATGCCGGCATCTTATCCCATGGAGGCTTTGAAGGCTCAGGCGGTTTGTGCCAGAACTTATGCCTGTGTGCAAATGCAGGGCAGCCGGCTGGAAAGTTTTGGTGCACAGGTAGATGACAGTGTTTCTTTTCAGGTGTACCAAAACAGCGGTGAGGTTCCAGAAAGCAACCAGGCAGTGTCAGAAACAGCAGGACAGATTTTGCTGAGTAATAATCAGCCTATTAATGCATATTATTTTTCAACTTCTCATGGAAAAACAAGTACCGATGAAGTATGGGAGGCTTCTGTACCTTCCGGATATTTAAAAAGTGTGGAGTGTACTTATGATGCAGCAGAACCATGGTATCAGTGGTCGCTTACCTTATCTATGGAGAAACTGTTAGAAAATGCAAAAAATCTGTATCCTGGTGTAAGCAGCATAGAAAAAATGGAAATCAGGGAAATGGGGGAAGGGGAAGCTGTTCTGGAATTGGTTCTTTATACGGATTGTGGTGAAAAAATACTTCACAGTGAATACGATATCCGTTCCCTTCTTGCTCCTTCCGGTATCGAAATTACAAGACAAGACGGTTCCGTGGTAAAAGGAACGAAGCTTCTTCCCAGTGCCTATTTTACTTTGAAGGAGAACAAGACAGAAACAGGCAGTATCACAGGATATGAAATCACAGGCGGAGGCTATGGACATGGAGTAGGAATGAGCCAGAATGGTGCAAAGGGAATGGCAAATGCAGGAAAAAACTACAAAGAGATTTTATCGTATTTTTATAAGGATGTGGAGCTTGGGGATGCTGCAGAGGTTGTCAATCCACAGGATTCGTGATATAATTTCCGAAATTATTTAGAAAGAGACAGAGGGAATTCCTATGAAAAGATTTAAGAAAGCAGCAGATACCCTAAAGGGTTTTATAGACAGCATGGGAAAGTGCCATGCAACTGCTTATGCAGCCCAGGCTGCTTATTTTATCATACTGTCTTTTATTCCCTTTCTGCTTCTTTTAATGACTTCAGTGAAATATACTCCTCTGACCAGGCAGGAAGTGATTCATGCAATTATGTATATATGCCCGGAACATTTCCAGGGATTTATTGAAGGAATCGTATGGGAGGTTTATGAGAAGTCTCTGGGTGTTGTACCTGTTTCCGCAGTGCTTGCTCTTTGGTCAGCAGGAAAAGGGATTCAGGCACTGACCAATGGATTTAATTCCATTTATCAGATTCAGGAGACACGTAATTATTTTGCGACTAGGATTAGGGCTGTTTTTTATACGCTGGTGTTCATCATTGCGATTATTTCTACCTTGATTCTGCAGGTATTTGGAAATACGCTTCAGAGGGAATTGAGTAAGCAGTTTCCTTTCCTGGAGCAGATTTTTGCTATGATCATCAGTATGAGAGTGGTGATTACATTAAGCATTCTGTGCCTTGTGTTCTTGCTGATGTATAAGTTTATTCCGAATAGGAGAGCAACGTTTCGAAGCCAGCTTCCGGGAGCTTTATTATGTGCGGTATGCTGGTCTGCATTTTCCTTTGGATTTTCTCTGTATGTGGATTTTAATAACGGATTTTCCAATATGTATGGGAGTATGACCACCATTGTATTGATTCTTTTGTGGTTATATTTTTGTATGATGTTTGTAATGTTAGGTGCTCAGGTAAATCATTATTTTGAAGAAAAGTTCCGCTGGCTCCACCAGATTGCGGCAGAGACCATACGGAAAGAATATGAACAGTTTATGAGGCCGGAAGAGGATGAAGAGGAAAAAGAAGAAGAATCGTAAGAACTTCTTGACAGAATTAGGGAAACTGGCTACAATAAGGTACAGATATAGGAAAAGGCAAAGAAAGTGTCCGTAGATATTTATTTTCTGCCAGAGAGGGAGAGCCACCGGCTGAAAGCTTTCCTCAGTTCAGATAAGTATTGAGATTCCCACTGGAGCTGCATTTCTGAAAGAAGAGTAAGAGATGACGTGACTGTGCGTTAAACAGATTGGAGTGCCTGTAGTGTTTGTACAGCAGGAACAAGGGTGGTACCACGGATTATCGACTTCGTCCCTTTTTGGGGGATGGGGTCTTTTTCTTTTTCTACAATTATAATAAAAAGGAGCAGAATACGATGCAGGAATTGAACAATAAGCTTGCCCAGATCAAGCAGGAAATTCTGGATGGAATGGAACAGTTAGAAAGTTCCAAAGAAGTATATGAATTCAAAAAATCCTACCTGGATTCTAAAAAAGGGAAAATCGGCCAGTTAATGAAGGAGATGCGAAACATTGCTCCGGAAAACAGGGCTGCCTACGGAAAAAGCGTCAATGAGCTGAAAGAATGGGCAACAGGATGTTTTGAAGAACTGGATGAGAAATTAAAAGCAAAAGAACTGCAGCAGAGATACGAAAGTGAAAAAATCGATATCACCATGCCGGCTGCTAAGAAAAAAACCGGAAATCTTCACCCGATTACTCAGGTGAGAAATCAGTTGATCGATGTATTCTCTTCCATGGGATTTGAAGTGTATGAAGGTACAGAAATCGAAACCGATTACTATAACTTTACAGCATTAAATACTCCACAGGATCATCCGGCACGTGATATGCAGGATACCTTCTATCTGTCTCCTGAGTTTTTACTCCGTACCCAGACATCAGCAGGACAGATTCATGTAATGGAAAACAAAAAACCACCAATCAAGATTTTATCTCCTGGTAAAGTATTCCGTTCTGATGATGATGCAACGCACTCTCCAATGTTTACTCAGATGGAAGGTCTGGTTGTAGACAAAGGCATTACACTTTGTGACTTAAAAGGTATGCTGGATGTTTTTGTACAGAAAATCTATGGGGAAGGTACTACGACACGTTTAAGACCTTCTTACTTCCCATTTACAGAGCCTTCTGTAGAAGTTGACTGCAGTTGTTTTGCATGTGGCGGAAAAGGCTGTAAGTTGTGCAAAGGCACTGGATGGATTGAAGTCCTAGGTGCAGGTATTGTAAATAAAAAAGTTCTGGAAAACTGTGGTATTGATTCCGAGGAATACAGTGGTCTGGCATTTGGTATCGGTATTGAACGTACAGCAATGTTAAAATACGGTATCAATAATATTAAACTGCTGTTTGAATCTGACTTACGAGTATTAGAACAGATTGATGATTAAAAAAGACGGAGGTTTGTTATGTTAGTACCATTAAGCTGGTTGAAAGATTACGTAGATATCGATGTAGAGCCAAAGGAACTGGAGAAAAAACTGTTTTCTTGCGGTTTTGAAGTAGAAGAATTAACAGAAGTTGGAAAAGACATCAGCAAGGTTGTTGTTGGTTATGTGGAAGAGTGCGAAAGAATTCCAGACACTCATTTAAGCCTTTGCAAAGTAAATGTAGGGGAAGAAGAGCTTCTTCAGATCTGCTGTGGAGCAGATAATGTAAAAGCAGGCGGAAAATATCCAGTGGCTTTAGTTGGAGCAACAGTTTATGCAACAGCAAAAGATCATAAGACCATTGAAGGTGTTATGACCATCAAAAAAGGAAAATTAAGAGGATATGAATCCTTTGGAATGCTTTGTTCCGGTGTGGAGCTTGGTGTCAGCGAAGATATGTATCCGGGAGCTGGTTACAATGGACTTCTGGTGCTTCCGGAAGATGCCGAAATCGGTGCAGATGTAAAACCAATCCTGGGACTGGATGACTGGATTTTTGATATTGCCATCACAGCAAACAGACCGGACTGCCAGAGTATTTTCGGTATTGCAAGAGAAGTAGCTGCCGTACTTGGAACCGAACTTCATGAGCCTGCCTTAGATTACACAGAAACAGAAGTGAAAAAAGAGGGATTTCAGGTAAAGGTGGAGGCTCAGGATATCTGCCCACGCTATATTGCTCACTATGTACATGATGTAAAAATCGGAGAATCCCCGGCATGGATGAAGAGAAGACTGGCTCTGGTTGGTCTGGACTCTATCTCAAACGTGGTAGACATTACCAACTATGTATTAAAAGAACTGGGACAGCCGATGCATGCATTTGACTGTTCTTATCTGGAAGGCAATGCTATCAACGTAAGACGAGCAGAAGAAGGCGAAAAAATTGTTACCTTAGATGAAAAAGAATTTACTTTAAACCCATCTAATTTAGTTATCTGTGACGGTGCAAAATCCGTAGCATTAGCAGGTATTATGGGAGGATTAAATTCTGAAATCCGTGATACCACAACAGAAGTAATGTTTGAAGCAGCAAAATTTGCCCGCGACAATGTAAGAAAGAGCTCCCGTGCTCTTGGCCAGGTTTCTGATTCCAGTGCCCGTTTTGCAAAAGGCGTGGATGAATATACAACCGTAATGGCAATGAAACGTGCTCTTCATTTAATGGAAGAATTAGGATGCGGAAAAGTTTCTTCTACTCATGTGGATGTGAATACAGGAAACTCCATTGAACCTGTAGAAATGAAAATGAGCGTAGAAAAAGTAAATCAGGTACTGGGTATCCAGGTTCCAGACGAAGATATCCTCCGTATTCTGGACAACCTTCAGTTTGCACCAGCCATCCAGGGAGATGAACTGACCATCCAGGTTCCGGCTTTCAGAGAAGATGTAGAATCTTATCCGGATATTGCGGAAGAAGTCATCCGTATGTATGGATATGACCATGTAATTTCTACTTTCATGCCATCCGCAAAAGTGACTACCGGTGGAATGAACAAGAGACAGAAAACAACTTTAAAAGTGAAAAAAACTCTCTGCAGTGCAGGTGCTTACGAGGGAATCCATTATTCCTTCTTCTCACCATCAGATTTGGATATGTTAAATCTTCCTGCTGATGCACCAGAAAGACATGCCATTTGTTTAATGAATCCAATTAATGAGGATTTATCTCTGATGAGAACAACACTTGCTCCGGCAATGATTCATGCTATGGCAAGAAACCAGAAGAGAGGTACCTTAGAAGGCCGTATCTTTGAAGTGGGAAGCAAATTTATTCCAAAAGAACTTCCTTTGACAGAATATCCGGATGAGAGAGAGACTCTTTGCGTTGGTGTATTTGGAAAAGAAGAATCCTTCTTTACCTTAAAGGGACTGGCAGAAACAGTAGCAGATGCTCTTTGCCTGAACTTTACTTATGAGCCTGCACAGAAAACATACCTGCATCCATACCAGACTGCATCTGTTCACTGTAACGGAGAAGAGGTCGGATATTTAGGAAAAGTTTCTTATGAAATCCAGGACAGCGAAGATATGCGGGTATCTGCATATGTCATGGAATTAGATCTGGAAACCTTATCTCAGTGGTACGGAATTACACCTGTCTTTGAGCCGCTGCCAAAATTCCAGGAAGAAAAACGTGACCTGGCACTTGTTATGGACAAAGCAGTTACTTGCGGACAGATTGAAGACTGTATCAAAGAGTCCTGTAAATATGTAAAATCCGTAGAACTGTTTGACGTATATGAAGGAAAACAGATTCAGGAAAACCAGAAGAGTATGGCATTTACCGTATTATTTACACCAAAGGAAGAAGAATTTACAGCCAATGCAGTAGATGGATTTGTTAAGAAAATCCTGAAAAATCTGGACAGAAACTTACAGGTAACCCTGCGTTCATAAGGAGTAGGTTTCATGAAATTATATATTATCCGCCACGGAGAGACTCAGTGGAATGTGCAGCGTAGGCTGCAGGGAGCCTCTGATACAGAGTTGAATGAAAAAGGAGTTGCACTTGCAAAGATGACTGGGAAAGCACTCATGGATGTTCCCTTTTACTGCTGTTTCACCAGTCCCTTAAAAAGAGCAAGAGAAACTGCCAGACTGGTTTTAAATGGAAGAGAAGTTCCGGTTTATCCGGATGAAAGAATCCAGGAAATTTCCTTCGGAGACTGGGAAGGCAGAGAATCTGTGTTGCTTCCGCCGTCTATGCTGGACAATTTCTTCCATCATACAGAGCGTTATCAGGCACCAGAAGGGGGAGAGGAGCTCTCCCAGATCTGTGCCAGAACAAAAGCGTTCTGGGAAGACATTACTTCCAGGGAAGAATTGCAGGATAAAACCATCCTTATTGCTTCCCATGGATGTGCAGTACGTGCACTTCTTCAGAATGTGTATGAAGATGCCAGTATAGAAAACTTCTGGCACGGAAAAGTTCCTCCAAACTGTGGAGTCAATATCGTAGAAGTGCGGGAGAGCAAAGCTATACTTCTGGAAGAAGATGTGGTATATTATTAAAAGAGAAGAACAGGTGTCTGGATGTAACAAAGGTATGTCCAGGCACCTGTTTTTTACAGACAAGTTTATTTCTTATAGTTTTCTAAATGTTTTTCTGCTTCATCTTTGGACAGGGAAAATCCCTCCATTAATTTCTCCAGGATTTGCTCTCTTGGAAGTTGGAATTCCATACAGGTTTTAATCATGAAACGGATGTTGTTTTTTCGCTCTTCTTCCATCCCGGCCTCATGGCCTTTTTTCCAGGAATCTTCTTTTAAAAATTCCCGGAATTCATTTTCGTCATATTCTGTTAAGATCACGTCTATCACCTCAGTCTTATTTTTACGCAGTATTTCAGACAGGATACCTTTTGAAATACACTAATTGACTGCAGATTCCACTGCTTCTTGAAAGGGAAGTTCAGAGGCAATTTTGCTGCGTATCATATAGATGAATTGAGCATATTCTTTTAAAATACGGCATTTTTCCATGAGTTCCCGGTTATGTCCAAGATTGATATTCAGTAAGGTAGCAGTACATTCTAAAGCGGGCTGTAGTCCTTTTTCGTTTTGAATGAATAAGTTGCTAAGTGGAATCTCTTTACGCTCTGGTTCTTCCTTCATGCCATTGTAAAACACCAGATATACTGGAAATGGAATCTGAAAAGGAGATTCCGTATAGAGCTGCTGTTTCATGGGCTCAATGTAATTACGGTACATGGCAGAAAAATAGAAAAGGCCACGCAGGGGAAGATTCGGACTGTACGTACTTTGATGTTCATAAAGACTCATGATATCATCAATCATAAAGGACAAATCGTTTTTCATCCCCATGTAAACTACATCATCAATGGTTGTAATCATTAAATCTTCCGGATTGGTGTAATGACTGTCATTGATGGCGTTGTAAAGCTGCAGCAGATTCTCCTTGTCTCTGAAAATCAAACGGAATAGTCTGTCTTTATACTTGCGGTTTAAATGATAATGTTCCAAATAAGTTCCTCCTCATATTTTAGCAAAGATGTGGTTGTGAGGCAATGAAAAAGAAAAAATAGAATAGACAATCAAAGGCATCACCAGCTTTCAAAATAGAATAAAAATGGGTATTATGACGAATGTCAAGAAAAAAGATAAGTAATAGACTATGATAGAAAAAGTATAACAGAAAATGAAAAATATGCAATGAAAAAATTGTAAAAAGTTCATGCAGGACAAAGCTATACTTCTGGGGGAAGATGTGGTATATTATTAAGAGAGAGAAGATGGAAAGGCTGCAGGAGTGCAGTCTTTTCTTCTGAACTTTTACGAAAAACAGGATGAAAGGAGTTGGCCAAATGAAAACTGCGATTTGTGGATACAGTGGTTCCGGGAAATCTACCCTTGCCAGGCGAATCGGTGAAATAGAGCAGGTTCCGGTTTTGTATCTGGATACCGTACAGTTTGTGGCGAACTGGCAGGAACGAAACAGGGATGAAGCCAGGAGTATAGTCAGGGCTTTTATGAAGCAGGAAAACTGGGTCATTGATGGGAATTATACCAATTTCTTTTATCAGGAACGGATGGAGGCAGCAGACAGAATCCTCATTCTTGTATTTAACCGCTTTACCTGTCTGTACAGGGCATTCAAGCGTTATTTCCGTTATCGGAATCAGACAAGAGAAAGTATGGCAGAAGGGTGCAAAGAAAAAATAGATTTGGAGTTTGTGCTGTGGATTCTGAAAAATGGAAGAACCAAAAAGAAACAAGAGGAGTTAAAAGAATTGAAACGCCGCTATCCAGAAAAAGTAACCATACTGAAAAATCAGAAACAGCTTAATCGATATTACCAAACATTATCAGAAAGAACAGAAGGGAAGTAATTATGAGAACAGCAGATTTTTATTATGATTTACCGGAAGAATTAATTGCCCAAGATCCGCTTTTGGACCGTTCTTCTTCCAGATTGATGCATTTAGACAAAAAAACAGGAGAAATTCAGCATACCGATTTCAAACATATTGTAAAGTATTTAAAGCCGGGAGACTGCCTGGTGATTAATGATACCCGTGTGATCCCTGCACGTCTGTACGGAAGTAAGATTGGTACAGATGCCGGAATTGAAATCCTGCTTTTAAAAAGAAAAGAAAACAATATTTGGGAAACTCTGGTAAAACCAGGAAAGAAAGCAAAACCAGGTACAAAAATCAGCTTTGGCGACGGATTGCTGATAGGAGAGGTTCTGGACATTGTAGAGGAAGGAAACCGCCTGATTCAGTTTACTTACGATGGGATTTTTGAGGAAATTCTGGATCAGTTAGGGGAAATGCCTCTGCCTCCTTATATTACTCACAAATTACAGGACAAAGAGCGTTATCAGACTGTATATGCCAAGAATGAGGGAAGTGCAGCTGCACCAACAGCAGGGCTTCACTTTACCAAAGAATTATTGCAGCAGATTCAGGATATGGGGGTCAATATTGCTCACGTTACCCTTCATGTTGGACTTGGTACCTTCCGCCCGGTAAAAGTAGATGATGTAGAAAATCATCATATGCATTCCGAATTTTATGTGGTGGAAGAAGATCAGGCAAAACTCATTAATGATACAAAGAAAAACGGAGGAAGGGTCATTTCAGTGGGAACTACAAGCTGCAGAACCCTGGAATCTGCCACCGATGAAAATGGAATCCTTCAGGCAAAAAGCGGATGGACAGAAATCTTTATTTATCCGGGATATAAATTTAAAATGATTGATGCCTTAATTACGAATTTCCACTTGCCGGAATCTACACTTCTTATGCTGGTTTCTGCACTGGCAGGAAAAGAGCACATTATGAAAGCATATGAAGAAGCAGTGAAAGAACGGTATCGGTTCTTTAGTTTTGGGGATGCGATGATTATTGAGTGATGAGAAGAATTTCGAAGAAGGGTGAGCAGAATGCATATTAAGGAAAAGGAGGAGGTGCTGGTAGAAATGCAAAAGCCGCTTTCCTTAAAAGAGAGAAGCAGAGATCACGTAAAAATATATTTCCAGAACACACAGGATGAAGAAATCAAGCGAATGCTTCCAAGTGTGGTTAAAACAGAGGAAGAGGCACTTCGAGCTTTTGAAGAGACACAAAAACCAGGGGCATCTAGTTATGGACAAACCATTTATTATGGTGAAACTTATATAGGAGATATCTGGTGCTACAATATGGATATCGAAGAATCACCAAATGGAATGCTTAGCTATTGTATTTTTGATAAAAAGTTTTGGAATAAAGGGATTGCCACAGAAGCTGTAGATTTATTCCTGAAAGAATTAAGGCAGAACTACCAGATGAAGGAGTTAGGGGCTTTTTTGTATGCTTCCAATGCAGCATCCAGAAGAGTTCTGGAAAAAAATGGATTTGTAAAAGCAGAAACCATAGTAGAAGATGGTATAGAATCTTTTTACTATGAATGGAAATTATAAAGAAGGTAAGAAATGATTTCTGAAACTATTTTAGAAAGACTTTAGGTGGTAAGTAAAAAACAGGAGTCTTCAGTGTTTTGAAACAACTGGCAGACTCCAAAATAGTAAATACAGAGAAATATTTAATGTAAATCCTTTGTTCTCTGTAAGAAAAGAAGGGAAACTCCGCCACACAGCAGCAGCACAAGAATACTGCAAAGTTTGCCTTCCAGGGAAGTTTCGTAATAGCCAGATACACCTAGGACAGCACTAATGGGATAAAACGTTTTCAAAACAGGAGACATACTCATGAAAAGGTCTGTAAAGGAATAAAGCTCTGCTAAAACCATTGCCAGCCAGTAGCTTTTTTTCCAATAGGGAACCAGGGCAATGATAGGAGAAACGGCAAAAAATACTCCAATACCATCCAAGAAATACATGCTCAGAAAATGGAAAAATAGCTGGAACGATACGTCTGAAGTATGGAGAACCATTTCTGCCAAAAAAGTAATTGTAAAAAGCAGGAGATAAATAAAAATACTGAACACAAACGTAACAAAAAGTTTTACAGCGGTTAATTTTCTATTGCTTATGGGAATCAGACACAGAGACTTCATGGTATCATCTTGCTCCTCTCGGCAAATGAGATAGCTGCCAAAGAGGGTAATCATAGCTGGAAGAACAAATAGAGTGGCCCATGCTTGCGATGTGATTAAATACCAGCCAGTGCGGTTCAGGGCATATTGTTCCTCATAGACCATGGTGATACCCCCTAGAAATACCAGGATAGCAACAAAAAAGACTGCAAAAATAGTGACAAATAAAATATTGGAACGGCGGAGCTTTTGAAGTTCCGCCCATAATAGTGTTTTCATCATGGTTCACCTTACTTTCTCTTATTTAGTGCAATAGTTGCAAATGATACAGAGCCAAAACTCCATATAAAAATCCCAAGAATGGCAGGAAAAAGTTCTTTTGGCATGATAAGTCCTGGAATAATTCCGTTCCTGGAAATAAGAATAGAAGTACAGGAAATGGGATGAAAATAAGGACAAACCGATGCCATGAAAAAACCAGCAAAAATATAAATCAAGATTGCACAGGTTGGAAAAAGATAGCCTTTTTGTGATGCAGATAGTGCCAAAACAGGAAGCATGGAAAATGTGATAAGAACTGCAATTTCCAAACAGCGTTCCAACAAAAGCAGTGTGCTGTTCCAGGAAAAAGAAAAATATACGGGAAGGATCCCAAAGAGTATAGAGGCAACTGCAGTCAGGAGCATAAAAACTGTGGCATATAGAAAAATCATAAAAAATTTGCTGAAAAACAGCCCCAGTTTATTTACAGGGACAATCCAGAGTTGCTGAAACATATGGTATCTATTTTCATCATGCATGACTACCACACACAGCATCCCAAGTACAAAAGGCAGAAGCAGGAATCATGAACCAGGACATGCCCATAAATCCCTGGATAAAAAAGTTGTGTTCCGGTGAAATAGGGATTTGCTGGGTATCAAAGATTTTATCGGAATTTATGATGCTGGGCAGCCACATCATGATAACAGGGACACAAAGCAGCAGCAAAATCTTAGAACGTTTTATTTTTTTTAGTTCCATGGCAAGGTATGTAGAAAAATTCATGAAAAAGACCTCCTGATTTTTTGATAAACTCCTTCTCCCAGGACAAATATCACAACTTCACCAAGACACACCCAAATAAAAAGAGAAGTCCATCCCTGTTCCTGTGCCAGAGAAAAAAGCTGAAAAGGAGAAGAAAAAGGCAATAGGCTTAGTACAAGGTTTTCCTGAGGGAAAATGGAAAATGTAAACAGCAAAATCACTCCAATGCCAAGAGAAACCCACATAGATTCACAGGCTGAAGCAATGACCAGCATAAGTATCACTGTAGGAAGCGTAATTACAAATTGAAAACTGGCAAAGGATAAAAGTTCTTTTATGGCAACCGGGGTTTTGGGAAACCAATGGAGCTGGCATATGGTGAGGGAACTAAATTCCAGGAATAAAAGAACTGCTAATCCAAGTGTGGCAAGAGTACATTTTCCAAGAAATAGCTTGCCTGTATGAATAGGCAGTACCGACATTTTTTCCCATCCTTTTTCTGCATATTCTGTGTGGTACATCAGGCAGGCACCGCAGATGGATACCAGAATATTCAGCATGGCAATCATCTGCCAGTTAGCATTCATGAGAATGTCCAGAGGGTTTCCGGGAAGGGAGAGAAAGGTCTCCTGGCGGACTGCCATCTGAACCAGGGGAAAAGCAGAGGCAAAAAACCCGCAGCCCATATAGACCGTGATATATCCGGTACGTTTTAGTTTCTTCCATTCTAAGAAAAGATTCATTTCCTGCCACCTCGTTTCTGATTATCCTCATCCACCATAGCCAGAAAAGTATCCTCCAAATGGTCTGTAGGGAATCCCTGAGCCAGAGCCTTCTGCTTTAGCTGTTCTAAGGAGCCCTCAAACAGAAGATGCCCATGGTTGAGAATTCCGATATCATCTGCCATAAGTTCAATTTCTGACAGCAGGTGGGAGGATACAAAAACCGTACAGTCAAATCTTTGAGGCAGTGATTTAATAAGAGAGCGGATTTCATGGATTCCCACAGGATCCAGTCCATTGGTGGGTTCATCCAGAATCAGGATAGGAGGGCGGGCAATGAGGGCACCTGCAAGTCCAAGGCGCTGCTTCATACCAAGGGAATATTGTTTTGCCAGACGTTTTCCAAAGCGTTCCAGTCCTACCAGTTCCAGAACTTCCGGCACACTGCTTTTTGGCAGTCCCAGAATACGCCGGATCAGATCCAGGTTTTCTTCTCCTGTAAGATTGCCATAGAAAGCAGGGGATTCAATAAAAGAACCAATGTCTTTTAAAATGGAAATCCGTTCCTTGGGATACTGCTTTCCCTGAATGGAAAAAGTGCCATGGGTGGGTTTGGTAAGCCCCAGGAACATTTTCATGGTAGTAGATTTTCCGGCACCATTTGGCCCAAGGAAACCATATACCGTGCCTTTGCGGATATGCAGATTCAAATCAGACACCGCAGTAAAATTTTTGTAGGATTTTGTTAAATGTTGCGTTTCTATGATATTCATAAAAGATCTCCTTTCCGATGTGAAATTTCTTTGATAAATCCAGTGTATAATAAGAACCTTGCAGGAACCTTCCCACAACCTTACATTTACCTTACAAAGCAGCAGAAGAAGAAAAACAGGCTGGCATATCCATGGTGAATGGTATAAAATAACCTTAATTATGAGATTACCCTTGAAACAGGAGCGAGAAAGGATGGAAAATAGAGTGAAGATAAGAAAAGAAGAACGGCGTTCTCCTGGAATTAACGGATGGAGCAGAAAAATCTATATGGAACTGCCTGGTCCAACAGAAGAAGATTTTGTTTCCGATCAGGAGCGAATTCTCAGAGAACTCAGGGAAGAATTTGGAGAAATCCACTGCAGCTTGAAGGTATTAAAGAAGTTTTATCCTCTCTGCTATAGAGCAGGATGGAAGATTACCGTATTTTTAGTATGGACAGGGTGTCAGTGGGAATTGGTAGATATAGAAGCAGGAGATACTACGGACTGTCACTATGGAGTCTATGCAGATTTGGGAAGCACTACCATTGCTGTGGCGCTTGCTGATATGAATACAGGGAAAACCGTATGTGAGAAATCAGGATTTAATCAACAGATTGCTTTTGGGCAGGATATTCTCAGCCGGATTTTTTATGGAAAAGACCAGCCAGAACGAATGGAAGAACTTCGAAAGGCAACGATAAACAGTTTCTTGGAGCTATTTAGGCAGATTCAGGAGGAAACAGGGATTCCCAGTGAGAAATGGGGTTCTTTGGTTCTTTCAGGAAATACTACTATGATTCATTTCCTTTTTGGGCTGGATGCATTTTGTGTATTCTCCAGTCCTTATGCAGTGCGGACCTTGAAGCCAGACTGTTATTCAGCGAAAGAATTAGGATTTCCGAATCTGGGTTATGTCTATTGCTTTCCAGGGCAGGCGAACTACCTGGGAGGTGATATCCTGAGTGGAATCGTGGCAACAGACCTCTATAAACAAGAGGAACTTTGTGTATTTCTGGACATTGGGACAAACGGAGAGCTGGTAATAGGAAATAAAGACTTCTTAGTAGTAGGAGCAGGTGCGGCAGGACCGGCTCTGGAAGGCGGTGTGGTGAAAACCGGGATGCGTGCAGAGGCTGGTGCTGTGGATTGGGTGAAAATCTGTGGTCAGGAAGTCCTGGTACATGTCATAGGAGAAGGAGAGGCAAAGGGAATCTGCGGCTCCGGTATTGTGGATCTTCTGGCACAGATGTTTTTAAATGGATGGATTGATATGAAGGGAAAACTTCAGCCGGAGGTTTCTGGCAGAATCGTAGAACAGGAGGGGGAACTGGCGGCAGAATACGCTCCCGGACTCTGTTTTTACCAATCAGATATCGAAGAATTTCTCAAGACCAAAGCAGCAGCAGGAACCATGGTAGAATATATGATGAACGAAGTAGGGCTCACTATGAGAGATATTAAAAAATTTTACGTTGCAGGTGCCTTTGGAACTCATATTTCCAAGGAATCTGGCGTGACCATTGGATTATATCCGGACATCCGGCGTGATAAAATTGTCCTTCCGGGCAATACATCTTTGTTAGGTGCAGGGAAAATGCTGCTAAACAAAGAGTATCAGAAAGATATTTTAGAACTGTTGGAAAAAATGGTGTACATTCAGTTTGGGGCCGTGGATAATTTTGTACATCTTATGGCAGCTGCAGAGGCGATTCCGCATACAGATCTGGACCGGTATCCTACAGTGGAAGCAGAATTAAGAAGGCGAGGAAGAGGATAATATGACCTATGACTATATAAAACAAAAGAAGATTCTTCTTGTAGATGATGAAGAGAACCTTTGTCAGATGGTTTGCTCTATTTTTCGGGAAGAGCATTATACCAAGATTCGGACAGCAGGAACCATGGCAGAAGCACTTACCATATGTAAAGACTGGAAGCCGGATTTTGCGGTGCTGGATGTGATGCTTCCCGATGGAGACGGGATTTCCCTGTTGGAGAAGATGCGGGAATTTACCGGGATACCGGTGTTGTTTCTCACTGCTCTTGGGGAAGATGAAGACCGTTTAAAAGGACTTTTCGCAGGGGCAGATGACTATCTGGTGAAGCCTTTTTTGCCAAAGGAACTGCTTCTTCGTACCGCTGCCATTCTTCGCAGGATATATAAAGAGGAGACGCCTTTGGTCAAGTTGGCTGGCAGCCAGATTGATTTTGCCAGGGCAGAGGTATTAAAAAATGGAGAACATCTGCCCCTTACAGCCAAAGAACATGAAATTCTTCAGGCTTTGTACCGCAATGCCGGAAGGATTGTGACCATTGACCAGCTTTGTGAGGCTGCCTGGGGTGACAATCCTTTTGGGTACGAAAATTCTCTGATGGCGCACATCCGCAGAATCCGGGAAAAGATAGAGCAGACTCCATCCAGGCCGGTTTCTCTGATTACGGTGAAAGGCCTTGGCTATAAACTGCTGGTGGAGGAATAGCAGATGAAAAGTGTTTTAAAATTAATGAAACGATTTTTTTTCACCTTGCTTTGTTCCGGGTTTATTTTGCTGGTCTTAAATCTTGGCTTATTGATTTACATGACTTATGGCAGTGTGTCCAATGCAGGAGGGTGGACCAGTACCAGTGAGCTGTCAAAGGAATTACAGGAGGATGGCTCTGGGGAATATATCCTGACAGAGAGAGGGCAGGAGATTTTAGAAGAGTATCAGGCATGGGGGATTCTAGTCCAGGATGGAACAGGCAACGTTCTCTGGCACAGTGACAATCTGCCAAAGGAAATCCCTCTTCATTATACGATTTCGGAAATCTCTGCTTTTAGCCTGGGATATATTGCAGATTATCCTACTACGACGGCTGCAAAAGGTGAAAACCTTCTGATTCTGGGACATCCCAAGAAAGCCTATTGGAAAATGATGCACAATACCTACGATTATGCCCTGATAGAAGGATTTCCCAAAATGATGGCTGTGTTTTTGCTGGCGAATCTTCTGGTAATTCTGGTGATTTATATGGTAGCCACCTCAGGCATTTTAAAATCCGTCAGACCCATTGTGAAAGGAATTGAAGAATTGCCAAATAAGGAGGTCTATGTAAAAGAAAAAGGACTCTTTTCCCAGTTGGCAGAGGCCATGAATCAGGTTTCAGAGAAACTTCGGACACAGGAGAGGGAATTAAAACGAAGAGAAAGTGCCAGGGCGAACTGGATTTCTGGTGTTTCCCATGATATCCGGACACCCTTGTCCATGGTGATGGGGTATGCGGCTCAATTAGAAGAGAATCAAAGCCTTCCTCCGGAAGAACGGAAAAAAGCAGGAATCATCCGACAACAGAGTGTGAGGATGAAAAACCTGATCAATGATTTGAACCTCTCCTCAAAACTGGAATATCATATGCAGCCCCTCCGCATAGAAACGCTGAACCTGGTGGCAGTTGTCCGCCAGGTAGTGGTGGACTTTTTAAACCTGGATTTAGAGGGAAAATACCCCATAGAGTGGGAGATTCAGGAGGATTTGCAGGGGTGCTTTATGCAGGGAGATAAGGAATTGTTAAAAAGGGCTTTTGGAAATCTGATAACCAATGCTCAGGTACACAATCCAAAAGGGTGCAGAATCACTGTGAAAATTGTGGCAGAGGAACAGGGCTGCAAAGTGTTGCTGGAGGATGCGGGCAAGGGAATCACAGAAGAAATGCTGCAAAAACTACAGCATACACCTCACTATATGTTAAGTGACAGCGGTGTTTCCCAGCCAAGGCACGGATTGGGACTGTTGATTGTCCGCCAGATTATAGAGGCTCATAGAGGAACCCTTGCTTTTTATCATGGCTTAGAAGGCGGTTTTGGAGTAGAAATGACATTTCCGGCACAGCGTATAGAGAAAGGAGAAAGGACATGTACCGAATTTTAATTGTGGAAGATGATGCTTCTATGGCAAAGGCAATGAAAACACAGATTGACTCCTGGGGAAATCAGGCAGAAACCGTGAAAGATTTCCAGAATGTGATTTCCGCTTTTTTGAGTTTTGACCCTCATATGGTACTGATGGACATTATGCTGCCTTTTTATAATGGGTATCACTGGTGCAGTGAAATACGGAAAATTTCCAATGTGCCTGTGGTATTTATCTCTTCTGCCTCAGATAACATGAACATTGTTATGGCTATGAATATGGGCGGAGATGATTTTATTCCCAAACCAGTGGATTTAACGGTAATGATGGCTAAAATTCAGGCAGTTCTCCGCCGTACCTATGACATGGCAGGGAAAATTCCGGTTCTGGAACATAGAGGTGCGGTACTCAATCTCAACGACACCACCCTGCTTTATGATGGGGAAAAGATAGAGCTTACCAAAAATGAATTTCGGATTTTAAAGACTCTTCTGGAGCAAAAAGGCAAAGTGGTCAGCCGGGATACCCTCATGACCCGGTTATGGCAGATGGATGATTATGTGGAAGAAAATACGTTGACCGTGAATGTTACCAGACTGAGAAAAAAACTGGAGCAGGCAGGGCTTTGTGATTTTATTAAAACAAAGATAGGAAGTGGATATATCATTGAATAACAAAAAGAGCAGTTGTTTTTTGGCCTATGTCCGGCAATACCGGTTTTGTGCAGGCATGTTTTTTCTTTTTTCCCTTGTTTTCCTTCTGGTGTTTTCTTTGTATGACTTAGAGTGGGAGGCAGTGATTTATGCGGCATGCCTTTGCCTGCTTATCACAGCAGCAGTGCTTGGCATCCATTATGTTTCTTACTGGAAACGCCATAAAGAATATGAGAAAATTCTATGTAATCTTCCTCTTTTGCCAGAGGAGCTTCCAAAGGCTGCCACCTTAACAGAACAGGATTTACAGGAACTTGCCACAGGGCTGCGAAAGATTTTGGATACCAGAGAAAATCAGTGGCAGTGTGAAAATCGGAAAAGCATGGAATATTATACTACCTGGGTGCATCAGATTAAGACACCTATTTCAGTGATGCGGATGATATTGCAAAGTGAGGATACGGAGGAACACCGGGAACTGGCTGCCCAGCTTTTTAGCATTGAACAATATGTGGAAATGGTACTGGGATATTTACGTCTGGAAAGCACTTCTACAGATTTTGTGTTTCAAAACTGTGACCTGGATGGGATGATCCGTCAGGCTATCCGAAAATATGCACCTTTATTTGTGAGAAAGCGAATCCGCCTGGTGTATGAGCCGGTGAACATGGAGGTGCTTACGGATGAAAAGTGGCTCTTGTTTATTCTCCAGCAGATTTTATCCAATGCAGTAAAATATACGGATCAGGGGAGCATCACCATTACAGCAGGTACGGATAAGGTTTTGAGAATCAAAGATACAGGAATCGGAATTGCAAAGGAAGATCTGTACCACTTCTTTGATGGTTGGAATGGAGGATATTATACGTTCCCGGTATCCGAATCAGTTTGCTTTATATACAGACGATGAAAATCTGGACACTGCCAGGGAAGCGGTGGATGCAGTGAAACAGCTTCAAAAGGAATCTGGTATAGAAGCAACAAAAGAGATGGAATACCGCTATCTTGCATTTTCCTCCATTTTGCAGCAAGATACGTTTTTGGTCACAAGGGAAGGGAATCTGACGGACATGGATGCTATCCAGAATTTAATGTTTGTACCGTTAGAGGATTATAATAAAGCAACAGGAGAAGAAAAAGAATTAAAACCAGGAGAAGTGCTGCTGTACAGCAACCGGGCGGCATATGAGTATCCCAATATGAAGATTTTTGACCAGAAATATGTGGTGAAAGAACGGCTAAAAAGTTTTCCCGGAAACGGCATCATTGCAGCGAACATTGCCAATACACAGTTTCTTGTGATGCCCAATATGGAAGACATACAGGAACTATATAAGAAGCAAAAAGAAGTTTTTACGGATATTGCAGGAAAAATCAGGATCTATTATGGATTTGATGCTCGTGCAGGAGAAAAGGAGCAGAAAGAATTTCAAAAAGCAGTTTATGATGTTATGGCAAAGCAGGGATACCATGGCAATGTGGAATCCAGTGTGGAGGCAAGACAGGGCTTTATGGGACTTTACGGGGGATTCTTCTTCATTGGCATCTTTTTGGGACTGCTGTTTGTTATGGCGACGGTTTTGATTATTTATTATAAACAGATTTCAGAAGGGTATGATGATAAAGAACGGTTTGCCATTATGCAGAAAGTAGGCATGAGCAGGGAAGAAGTGAGATCCTCCATTCGTTCTCAGGTACTGACCGTATTCTTCCTGCCTCTGATTACTGCAGGAATCCATGTGGCAGCAGCGTTCCCTATGTTTAATAAGATTCTGATTATTATGAATATGGAAAATACAGAAATGTATGCAGTATGCACTGGAATTTGTTTCTTGGTTTTTGCTGCCATGTACGTGGTGATTTATAGTGTGACAGCCAGAACCTACTATAGAATTGTAAGTAAATAAAAGAGAATTGCTGTTTCAATCTCCGCCTCAAATGAGGCGGAGACGATTCATTTAACATAATTTATTTTACGTTTTCCGCCAGTAATGCAAAATCCTTGTAAAACGCAGGATAAGAGATATTTACACATTCCCCTCGGGTGATTTCCGTCTCTCCATCAGCAGCCATGCCTGCTACTGCAAAAGCCATGGCAATGCGGTGATCCAGATGACTGTCCAGGACAGCGCCGTGCAAAGTTCTGCCTCCGTTGATAATCATACCATCTTCCGTTGGTGTAATATCTGCCCCCATGGCCTGTAAATGATGGACAATAATGTCAAGGCGGTTGGATTCTTTCACCTTCAACTCTTCGGCGTCCCGGATGATTGTTGTGCCGTTGGCAAAAGCGGCCATGACTGCGATGACAGGCAGTTCGTCAATCAAAGTTGGAATCAGTTCTTTTTCAATTACCGTACCATGTAAGGAACTGGAAGTTACCAGAAGGTCGGCTACAGGTTCCAGCCCTTCTTTCCGTTCATTCAGAATTTCCACCTTTCCACCCATCTGTCTGCATACACGCAAAATACCATCCCTAGTAGGATTGATTCCTACATTTTTAATCAGAATTTCAGATTCTGGAATCAGAAGTCCGGCTGCAATAAAATAAGCAGCAGAAGAGATGTCCCCCGGCACTTCTATCGACTGTCCCTGAAGCTTTGGATGTCCAAGAACAGAGGCGGTAGTTCCCTGGCAAGAGATCTCTGCTCCAAAAGCAGACAACATAAGCTCCGAATGATTTCTGGAAACATAAGGCTCTGTCACGCTGGTTTTTCCCTCAGCATACAATCCGGCCAGAAGAATGCAGGATTTTACCTGGGCAGAGCTTACAGGAGAAGCATAAGAAATCGGAGTTAAAGGTTTCCCATGGATCCGGAGAGGTGCACAGTCATTTCCATGAATGCTTTCAATAGAAGCTCCCATATTATTAAGGGGGGTGATAATCCGCTTCATGGGGCGTTTCTGTATGGAGGCATCACCGGTAAGCTCGCTGGTAAAGGTTTGCCCTGCCAGGATTCCGGAAATCAGCCGGGTCGTGGTTCCGCTGTTTCCTACATCCAGAACAGAAACAGGTGCAGAAAGTCCATGCAGGCCTTTTCCGTGAATCAGGATTTCTTCCGGAGTATGCTGGATTTCAATGCCCATTTTCCGGAAACAGTCAATGGTAGACAGACAGTCAGCACCTTCCAGAAAATGAGAGATTCTGGTGGTACCTTCTGCAAGGGCTCCAAGCATTACAGCACGGTGGGAAATGGATTTGTCTCCTGGAATTGCTACCTCGCCCTTTAAAAGAGAAGATTTTTTAAATATCATGCAACGATACTCCTTCCTAACGTTCGTAAATCATATAATTTCGTTTCTTCAACTGTTCAGCGGCCTGTTTTTGTGCCTCATCATCGTAGAATTCAATTTTCAGAGCTCCATCATCAAATTCCCGGTTGTGGATGATACCGATATTTTTGATGCTGATTCCATTCATAGAGAGAATGGTAGCAATGGTGGCAATGGCACCTGTTTCATCTATAATGTCGCAGTAAAGAACAAAAGATTTTGAAATAGGCCCGGCAGCGGCATCACTGAAAGAATTCCGGTATTCTCTGGAATCTGCAAACATCTGGTACAGCCCGTCAGCGTCTCTTTGATCCACCAGGTATTTTGCCTGGACAATCTGACGGATATATTCGTCTAATACCTGAGAAATGTAGTCTGGATTTTCCAGACAGATTTGCTGCCACATGTGCGGTGAGGAAGAGGCAATTCTTGTGATGTCTTTAAATCCGCCTGCTGCAATGGTTTTCATATATTCCTGAGGAGAATCCAGTTTTTTTACTACATTCACTAAAGATGCTGCTACAATATGAGGCAGATGGCTGATAGAGGCAGTGATGAAATCATGCTCTTCAAAAGTCAGAATCATAGGAAGTGCCCCGATGGAACTGACCAGCTCGGTATAAGAGCCAAGCTTATCAAGCCCAACCTCCTCGGAAGGTGTGAGAATGTAATAGGCATTTTCAATTAAATGATCCGTAGAATATTCATATCCGGTCTTTTCGCTTCCTGCCATAGGATGTCCACCGATAAAGTTGGCATCTAGGCCAAGAGCGGTAACCTGTCTGTGGATTTCTCCTTTTACACTGCCCACATCGGTAAGGATACATCCGGGCCGCATAAATTCTTTCAGCCATGGAAGGCATTCCAGATTATAGTCCACCGTAGCACACAGAAAAATATAATCACAGAAGGCAAACCGTGTATCTCTTTCTACGCAGGGAACATCCACGATTCCCTCAAACACAGCGTCATCCAATACGGATTTTGTCCGGTTGTAGGCCAGAATCTGATAATCTGGATGAAATTTTTTAATAGCCTTGGCAATGGAACCGCCAATTAAACCAAGTCCGATAAAACCAATGGTTGTTGTTTCCATGAAGTAAGATTCTCCTTCTTATCATAACGTATAATCATTTGTCAAACAGTATCATTTTATGACAGTATGATAGAAAAGTCAACAATTCTACACGTTAAAGTGAAGAATATGGCGTAAATAACGGAAAAAGATTTATTGTGATAAAATAATAAAATAAAAAACTTGTCTAATTTGAATAAAATACTTGAATTGTTGAAAGTTTTTTAGTAAAATATACACATACTA
>Peterbilt_p2__coassemble_184_pt1 | contig 65382 bp, 60 predicted proteins | sample Peterbilt_p2__metabat2_high_PE_039 | metagenome-assembled genome bin Peterbilt_p2 | reverse complement strand
AAGCAAAAAGAGGGATGCAAAAAAACTCAATCAAGTTTTTTCACATCCCCTTTTCTATTGCATTTATTCAGATTATCCGAAAATACGGCAGGTTTTTTCACAGGCTGTAGGTGTTCCAGCACATCCTCCAAGTGCACTTTCCCTCAGCTCAAAAGGCAAGCTTCTCCCTACGTGATACATAGCATCTACCATTTCATCAAAGGGAATCGGCCATGTAATCCCTGCCAAAGCCTGCTCCGCACAAATCAGCGCATTGGATGCACCGATTGCATTTCTGCTCTGACAGGGAGATTCTACCAGCCCTGCAATAGGATCACAGACAAGCCCCAAAAGATTTGACAGTGCTGCGGAAGCTGCATACAGGCACATATCCGCAGTCCCGCCCATAATCTCAGTGACTGCTGCTGCTGCCATAGCAGAAGCAGCACCTACTTCTGCCTGACATCCGGCTTCTGCTCCTGCTACAGAGGCATTTCTCATAAGGAGATATCCTACCGCACCTGCGGTATAAAGCCCATTCAGAATCATCTCATCCGATAATTCAAATTCTTCTTTTAAAGCCAGAAGAACACCCGGAACCACACCGGAAGAGCCTGCTGTTGGTGCTGCAACAATTACTCCCATGGAAGCATTAACTTCCAGTACTGCCATGGCATACGTAATAGCCTTTGACACAAGGGAACCACAAACTGCCTTACCCTGCTTTCTGTGTTCATTCAGTTTTTTTGCTTCTCCGCCAATCAGACCGCCAATGGAAGCTGTTGGAGATACAAGAGGCTCACTTACAGACCGCTTCATGATCTCCAGTGCCTTCTCCATTTTCTTATCAACCTCTTCCTCTGAAATTCCAGAAAACTCTGCTTCTCTTTTTTTCATAACCTGAGAAATAGGAAGACCGGTTGCTTCACATAACCGTAATAATTCTAATCCATGATTAAATTCCATCTTGCCCTCCTACAACTGAACCAGCATAATATCAGAAACCAACGGATTCTCCCGGATCTTATCCAGGACTTCTACCGGTATCTTTTCATCTGATTCTACAATGGTAAATGCCGCAGCACCTTTCTCTTCCCGGAAAAGTCTCATAAAAGCAATATTTACCTTCTCTTCACTTAAAATTTTCGTGATATGTGCCACCACACCCGGCCGGTCTGTCTGGCTTACAATCAAGGTGCTATATTCTCCTGTAAAATCTACGTCAATTTGATTGAGTTTCACAATCTTGACCTTCCCGCCACCAACGGAAACACCACGCACGAACAACTTTTCTCCCCTGGTTCCCTCAATCTCCATATCCGCAGTGTTGGGATGCAGGTTTTCATCCTCTCCCAATTCAAAACTATACTCAATGCCAGCTTCTTTTGCCAAGTTCAGGGAATCACGAATTCTCAAATCATCTGTCTCATATCCCATGATTCCTCCAAGAAGTGCCCTGTCTGTTCCATGCCCTCTGTATGTTCTGGCAAAAGAACCATATAGGGTAAACTTTACTTTCTGAATCTCTCCCGGAAACAATTTTCTTGCCAGAAGTGCCATAGAAGCTGCCCCTGCTGTATGGGAACTGGATGGCCCCACCATATTAGGGCCAATTACTTCAAACAAACTGATAAACGCCATTTTCTCTCTCCTTTCCTCTTTTTGTATTTATGTGCAGAAATCATCTGTAACATTCTGGTGAAAAAAAAGGTACTGCAGGTGATTCCTTCAGTACCTTTCTGATTTTCTTATTCTGCAAGACCGTCGCTTGCTTTTTCTACTTCAGCAATCGCTGCTTTTCTCATTGGAATTCTGCAGTTTCTGTTATTTCCGAACTCTACAATAACGTCTTCTTCTGTAATATCAATGAGAACTCCGTAAAATCCGCTGGTTGTTACCACAGTATCGCCTACTTCCATAGACGCCAGCATGCTTTTCACTCTCTGCTGCTCTTTTTTCTGAGGTCTCATAATCATAAAATACATCAAAAGAAAGAATACAACTAATGGCAAAAATAAAGTAATCATATTTCCTGCACCTGCTGCTGTTGATAAAAACATGTTACATCCTCCTGTATTTTTAACTTTGTCTCATCCAAACATTTTTGGACATTATTATAATAATACACAATTTTTTTCTTTTCTTCAAGTATTTTCTATATTTTCTTACGTTTTTTATCTTTTTTATCTTTGTTTTTTCAGTCTTTTGGACCTGCTGCCATTCCTTCCAGTTTTCTCTGTTTATATTCTTCATAGCAGCCATTGTCCAGTGCATCTCTGATTTCTTCCATCATGGTATTATAAAAATACAGATTATGAAGAACACACAAACGCATTCCCAGCATTTCCTTTGCCTTTAACAAATGCCTGATATAAGCTCTGCTGTAATGACGGCATGCCGGGCACTGGCATCCCTCTTCAATCGGCCTGGAATCCAGCTCATACTTAGCATTAAACAGATTTATCTTTCCAAAGTTAGTGTACACATGTCCGTGACGTCCGTTTCTGCTTGGATATACACAGTCAAAGAAATCCACACCTCTTGACACAGCCTCAAGAATATTTGCCGGAGTTCCTACTCCCATAAGATATGTAGGTTTATCCACTGGAAGATGCGGTACCACACTATCCAAAATCCGGTACATTTCCTCATGGGTCTCGCCTACCGCCAGACCGCCAATGGCATATCCATCCAGATCCATCTTGGAAATCGTTTCTGCGTGAGCAATCCTGATGTCATCATAGATAGCACCCTGGTTGATTCCAAACAAAAGCTGATGGGGATTTACGGTATCCTCCAGAGCATTCAGCCTTGCCATTTCATCCTTACATCTCTGAAGCCATCTGGTGGTGCGATCCACAGATGCCTGTACATATTCCCTGCTTGCTACGCTTGAAGGACACTCATCAAAAGCCATAGCAATGGTGGAACCGAGATTTGACTGAATCTGCATGCTCTCTTCCGGACCCATAAAAATCTTTCTGCCGTCAATGTGTGAATTAAAATAAACACCTTCTTCTTTGATTTTTCTCAGCTTTGCCAGAGAAAACACCTGGAAGCCGCCGGAATCTGTGAGAATCGGACGATCCCAGTTCATAAACTTATGCAGTCCGCCCAGTTGTTTGATGATATGGTCTCCCGGCCGCACATGAAGATGATACGTATTAGACAGCTCCACCTGGGTTTTAATCTCATGAAGATCTGTAGTGGAAACAGCCCCCTTAATGGCAGCCACAGTTCCAACGTTCATAAATACCGGTGTTTCGATGGTTCCATGAACCGTTTCCAGCCTGGCCCGTTTCGCCTTGCCTTCTTGTTTCAGTAATTTATACATAAACTTCATTTCCTTTTCTTAATTTATTTCCTCTATAACAGACATCATTTTATCATACCCCTTTTAGAAACGCAACGGTCTGGTAATATTTACGATTGTTTTTTTTATTTTTTTGTCGTATAATGTACATTGATTTTTTTGAAACCCATAAACAACATTTAATAAGTAGAAACATCCTACATATGAAGAGGAGGTCTCTGACTATGTCAGAACGTAAAACCTTACAACCGGCAATTTATCCCCTTGGTATTGACATTGGTTCTACCACAGTAAAAATTGCTATATTAAATCAACAACATGAACTGCTCTTTTCTGATTACGAAAGACATTTTGCAGATATTCAGAATACACTGGCAAAACTCCTGGATAAAGCCTACCAGGCTTTAGGCTCTATACAAGTTGCTCCGGTCATCACCGGTTCCGGCGGGCTCACTCTTGCCACTCATCTGGATGTCCCTTTTGTACAGGAAGTAATTGCTGTATCTTCCTCCCTTCAGGAACTGGCTCCAGAAACAGATGTAGCCATTGAATTAGGCGGTGAAGATGCAAAAATCATTTATTTTGAAGGCGGAAACGTGGAACAGCGTATGAACGGTATCTGTGCAGGCGGCACCGGATCTTTTATTGACCAGATGGCTTCTCTGCTCCAGACAGACGCCCCAGGACTGAATGAATATGCAAAAACCTATAAGGCACTCTATCCCATCGCAGCCCGCTGCGGTGTGTTTGCCAAGACAGATATCCAGCCCCTGATCAACGAAGGAGCAACCAAAGAAGATTTGTCTGCCTCTATTTTCCAGGCAGTGGTAAACCAGACCATCAGCGGCCTGGCATGTGGAAAACCTATTCGTGGACATGTTGCCTTTTTAGGCGGCCCTTTGCACTTTCTTTCTGAATTGAAAGCTGCATTTATCCGTACCCTAAAGCTGGATGACGAACATACCATTGTACCGGATAATTCTCATTTATTTGCAGCCATTGGCTCTGCCTTAAATGCAAAACCAGATACAGCAGGCGTGCCTATTCTTGCCATGCGTGACCGTCTAAAGGCAACCATTCATATGGAATTTGAAGTAGACCGTATGGAGCCTTTATTCGCCACAAAAGCTGATTATGCTGCTTTTAACAAACGCCAGAGCCAGTACAATGTACAGACTGCAGAATTATCCACCTACAAAGGAAACTGCTACCTTGGTATTGACGCAGGCTCCACCACCACAAAAGCTGCACTGGTAGGTGAAAATGGTGCTTTACTTTATTCTTTCTACAGCAACAATAACGGAAACCCACTGGCAACTTCAATCAAAGCCATCCAGGAAATTTACAGCCAGCTTCCTTCCGGTGCTAAAATTGCCTACTCCTGTTCTACCGGATATGGGGAAGCACTGATCAAAGCAGCCCTGATGCTGGATGAGGGCGAAGTAGAGACGGTTTCTCACTACTATGCTGCTGCCTTCTTTGACCCTGAGGTAGACTGTATCCTGGATATCGGCGGCCAGGATATGAAATGTATCAAAATCAAAGACCAGACGGTAGACAGTGTCCAGTTAAATGAAGCCTGTTCTTCCGGCTGCGGTTCTTTTATTGAAACCTTTGCGAAATCTCTGAATTACAGTGTCCAGGATTTTGCAAAAGCAGCTTTATTTGCAGAAAATCCTATTGATCTTGGAACCAGATGTACTGTATTCATGAATTCCAAAGTAAAGCAGGCTCAAAAAGAAGGTGCGTCTGTAGCAGATATTTCTGCCGGGCTTGCCTATTCTGTTATTAAAAATGCTCTTTATAAGGTTATCAAGGTTTCCGATGCGTCTGAGTTAGGAAAGCACATTGTGGTACAGGGTGGAACCTTCTATAACGATGCGGTTCTGCGAAGTTTTGAAAAAATAGCAGACTGTGAAGCTATACGCCCGGACATTGCCGGTATCATGGGAGCTTTCGGTGCTGCCCTGATTGCCAGAGAACGGTACGAAAAAGGCAAAATTTCCACTATGCTTCCAATTGAAAAAATCAACACTCTGGAATACCGTACCACCATGGCAAACTGCAAAGGATGTACCAACAACTGCCGTCTGACCATCAACAAATTCTCAGGAGGACGCCAGTTTATCTCCGGTAACCGCTGTGAGCGTGGAATCGGCAAAGAAAAAAACAAAGACCATATTCCAAACCTTTATGAATATAAATACAAAAAACTCTTTTCCTATGTTCCTCTTACAGAGGACAAAGCCTTTCGTGGAAAAGTAGGAATTCCAAGGGTTTTAAATATGTTCGAGAACTACCCGTTCTGGTACACCTTTTTCACCAAATTAGGATACCAGGTGGTGCTCTCTCCTACCTCAACAAGAAAAATTTACGAGCTCGGTATTGAATCCATTCCCAGCGAATCCGAATGTTATCCTGCCAAACTGGCACACGGACATGTATCCTGGCTGCTGAAACATGGAGTCAAATATATTTTCTATCCCTGTATTCCTTATGAGCGGGCAGAATTTCCAGACTCTGTAAATCATTACAATTGTCCAATCGTGACTTCCTATGCAGAAAACATAAAAAACAATATTGATGAGCTCCAGGATTCTTCCATCCGGTTTCACAACCCGTTTTTATCCTTAACAGATGAAGAGACGGTTTCCAAAAGGCTGGTGGAAGAATTTCAGACAATCCCTTCCAAAGAAGTAGAGGAAGCTGCACACGAAGCATGGCTGGAAATGAACCGCTGCCGGAAAGATATCATGCGTAAGGGAGAAGAAACCCTGGAATATCTGGAAAAAACGGGCCGCCGTGGTATTGTTCTGGCAGGACGCCCCTACCATATTGACCCGGAAATCCATCATGGAATCCCGGATTTGATCAACTCCTATGGCATTGCCGTGCTGACTGAGGACTCTATTTCTCATCTGGCACCCATAGAACGCCCTCTGCGTGTCAATGACCAGTGGATGTATCACTCCAGGCTGTATGCGGCAGCTAATTTTGTAAAAGAAAAAGACAATCTGGATCTGATCCAGCTTAATTCCTTTGGATGTGGACTGGATGCAGTGACCACGGATCAGGTAAATGAGATTTTGTCTAACAGCGGAAAGATTTATACCTGCCTGAAAATCGACGAGGTCAACAACTTAGGAGCTGCCAGAATCCGTGTCCGCTCCCTGCTTGCAGCCATCCGTGTAAAAGAAAAACAGCATATTCAGCGGAAAATCGTACCGTCTTCCATTGACAAGGTGGTCTTTACAGAGGAAATGAGAAAGAATTACACCATCTTATGTCCTCAGATGTCCCCTATACATTTTACGATTCTGCAGGCTGCCTTTAATGCCAGCGGTTACAACCTGGAAATCCTTCCAAATGACAATAAGGAAGCCGTGGATGTGGGACTGAAATATGTAAATAATGATGCCTGCTATCCTTCTCTTATGGTAGTTGGACAGATTATGCAGGCATTACTTTCCGGAAAATATGATCTGAATAAAATCGCTATTATTATGACACAGACCGGTGGCGGATGCCGGGCATCGAATTATATTGGTTTTATCCGTAGAGCACTGGCAAAAGCTGATTTGGCACACATTCCAGTTATCTCTCTAAATTTAAGCGGTCTGGAAGAAAACCCGGGATTTAAAATCACACCAAAGCTTGCCACACGCCTGGCATACGGTGCTGTGTTCGGAGATATCCTTATGAAATGCCTTTACCGTATGCGGCCATATGAATCCGTGAAAGGTTCTGCAAATGCCCTGCACCGGAAATGGGAAAAACGCTGCATCTCTTTCCTCAGTGGAAGATATGCCGGTTTTAGCCAGTTTAACCATATTTGCCGCCAGATGATACGGGAATTTGATACGCTTCCTATTACAGATGAGAAAAAACCACGTGTGGGAATCGTCGGGGAAATCCTGGTAAAATTCCTTCCTGCTGCCAACAATCACCTGGCAGAGCTTCTGGAAAAAGAAGGTGCCGAGGCTGTTTGCCCTGACTTAATTGACTTTATGTGCTACTGCTTCTACAACCTAAATTTCAAATCCGATTATCTGGGATTCAAAAAATCCCTGGCTCAAAAAGGAAAACTTGGTATTTCTGCTATTGAGTTTATCCGCAGTGCTGCCAATAAAGAATTTGAAAAGAGCAAGCACTTTACTCCTTCTGCTAAGATTGAAGACTTGGCAAAAATGGCCTCTCCTATTGTATCTCTGGGAAACCAGACAGGTGAAGGATGGTTCCTTACCGGTGAAATGCTGGAGCTGCTTCATGGCAATACACCAAACATTGTCTGCATCCAGCCATTTGGCTGCCTGCCAAACCACATTGTGGGAAAAGGCGTTATCAAGGCTGTCCGAAAAGAATACCCACAAGCCAATATTGTGGCTGTAGACTATGACCCAGGAGCCAGCGAGGTAAACCAGTTAAACCGTATTAAATTAATGCTTTCTACTGCATTTAAAAAACTACAGTAATAAAAATACCCCATAAAGAGAATTTCAAAAGATCTGACTTCTCTTTATGGGGTATTCTATTTCTTTATTATCTTCCAAAAGGTAGTTTTCTGCTAATCTGCACTAAAGTTCTTCCTCCCGGTATTCCTGCCAAATCTTCTTCATCCGGCTTTGCAATCATCAGATACACCAGGAAATAAACACAGGCAGCCAGTAAAATTGCGGGCACCAGTGCAAGGAAATTGGATGCAGGAAGATTTTTTACCAGAGCATAAATCCCTTTGTATGTCACAAACGCAACCAGCCCCATAGGAATGGAAGCAGCCAATGGCGGAATATACGCTTCTTTCCATGGATTCTGATATCCCAGTTCTCTCTTCATGGCTCTGTGGTTTAAGACACACATCACAAGTGCATAAACAATCATGGCAATAACTACATTGTAAATCCCAAGATTCGTGGTAAACATCAAGATCACTACAACTACCACATCACATACCAGTGCGATAGCTGCATGTATCATAGGGATATTCGCTTTTCCAATTCCCTGCAGCACACCGTTGGAAATATTAGACATCCCATTCATGATAACGGTTATCACACCAAGCATCATCAGATATCCCGCTGTACCGTCTGTGGTGGAAAACAACAGCTTTGTAATTGGGCCTGCCAGAGCAAATAATCCCACACTGCATGGAATCGAGATAAACATACTCAGCCAGGTGGCCTTGTCGATTCGTTCCTTTGCTGTCTTAATGTCACCTTTTGCATAATATCCTGAAACCTCCGGCATCATGGAAGTAGGTGCTGTACTTGACAGGGTCAGTGGGATATTGATAATCGTAAGAAAATACCCACATTCTGCATAAAGTCCTTCTACGATACTGCTTTTTAATCCTTTCATTCCAGATACCGTCGTATAGATCATACTGTTTACATATCCATTTACATTGTACAAAAATGCACTTAAAATAATCGGTGCGACAATTAATACAATGGTTTTCATTACATCCCGGTAGTTTTCTCCCACGGAAACTTTATCTCTTGCGATTTTTCTCTGAATCGTCTTGTGATTCACCTTATAAACAAACAGCATAAATAACAAAGCGGCCGTCACACCGGCACCGGTTCCCATCGTAGCACCTGCGGCACTCCAGCTTCTCAACACATCCGGATCAGCACCTGCAAAATGATGTACCATCACATTTGCCATTACAAGTGCTACCACTGCTACTGCAATCTGCTCTACAATCTGGGAAACCGAAGTAGGCAGCATATTCCGGTACGCCTGGAAATATCCCCTGAACACGCCCAGAATGCCGGAAATGAAAATCGTGGGTGCTAAAAACTGAAGGGCAAGTCTTGCATTTGCCATTTTATCCGGCACCAGAACCGGAGCACCCACAATACACAGAATGGCTACCGCACCACCCATCACTACCGCATAAAGAAGTGCACCTTTAAAGATTCTCTGGGCATCCCGGTATCTGCGGAAAGCCAGTCTCTCTGCCATAATCTTAGAGACTGCCTGAGGTATGCTGAAAGATGCAATCATCAGCAAAATAAAATATACATTCTGTGCAAACTGAAAACAGCCAAAGCTTTCTTTTCCCATGGTGTTGGATAAAGGACTTTTATAAATCAGCCCAATGATTTTAGAAATCAGTGCAGCCACCATCAAAAAAGATGCGTTTTTTACCAAAGTATTATCTTTTTTCTTTCCCATCTCTGTCAATTCCCCTGTATATCCTCTATCTGCCAGTCAATGGGTTCCACTCCATTACTTTGCAGGAATTCATTGGTCTTACTGAAATGCCTGCATCCGAAAAAACCACGGTAAGCAGACAGCGGGCTTGGATGAGGTGCTTCCAGAATAAGATGCCTTGGGTTGTTAAGCATGCTTTTTTTCATCTGAGCGGGTCTTCCCCACAGCAAAAATACCATGGGCCTGTCCTGTTCATTCAAAACACGGATTGCTGCATCGGTAAATTTTTCCCAGCCAATGCCCCTGTGCGAATTAGCCTGATGAGCCCGCACAGTCAGCACGGTATTTAGCATCAGCACACCTTGTCTTGCCCATTTCTCCAGATATCCATTGTTTGGAATATAACAGCCGCAGTCCTCATGAAGTTCCTGATAAATATTTACCAGAGAAGGCGGTGTTTCTACCTGAGGCTTCACGGAAAAGCACAGGCCATGTGCCTGTCCATCATTATGGTACGGATCCTGACCCAAAATCACAACTTTTACCTGGTCTAAAGGTGTAAAATGAAAAGCATTAAAAATATCATCCGGAGCAGGAAAAATCTTTCTCTGCTGATATTCCTGTCCGACTTTTTCAAACAATTCTTTATAATATGGTTTCTTAAATTCCGGCTTTAAGGCTTCCAGCCATTGTCCTTGTAAAGGCGGCATCGAACTTCCTCCCTTTTCTTTTGAATAGTATTCCATCTTTTTAGTTTAACAGAATCTATCCACACAAGCAAGTTCAAACCAAAATTCTACACCATTTTCATAATTAATCACGCCACATTTCTGGTTCATGCTGTCCATGATCGCCTTTACAATAGAAAGGCCAATGCCGCTTCCCCCATACTCTCTGGTTCTGGCCTTGTCAACCTTGTAGAATTTAATCCATATTTTATCCAGGTCTTCCTCTGGAATCTCTGCTCCTGTATTAAATACAGACAGCCTAGCCACATCCCCTCTGCGTACAATCTTAATTTCAATTTTTTTCTCATAATCTACATGATTCAACGCATTAGACACATAGTTTGTTACCACTTCTTCAATTTTAAACTCATCTCCCCAGACATACACAGGTTCTGCCTGAGTAAATCTGATTTCTGCTTCTTTCTGGGATGCCAGAAGCTGTGCAGACTGCACTACTCCGCTGACCAGATCCGTCAGGTTAAACCGCTCCATGGCAACCGTATCATTGCCGAACTCCAGTTGGTTCAGAGTGAGCAGTTTTTTCACCATATTGTTCATTTTGGCAGCTTCATCCATAATAACCTCACAGTAAAACTCCCTGCTCTCTGGATCATCATTGATGCATTCCTGAAGCCCTTCTGCATACCCCTGGATCAGAGCAATGGGGGTTTTCAATTCATGAGACACATTGGATAAGAATTCCTTCCTCATCTCATCAATCTGTTCTTTCTTTTCAATATCTTTTTGTAATTCATTATTTGCCGTCTGAAGTTCAGATATGGTTTTTTCCAAGGCTTTTGACATCCGGTTAAGATTATTTCCAAGAACACCGATTTCATCTTCACTGGTGCTGGTATATTTTGCCTCGAAATTTAAATTTGCCATCTCCATGGACAAATCAGAAAGCTGCTGCAATGGTTTCGTAATGTGCCTGGAAATAAACCAAATTGCAACGGAACTTACAAGAATGGTGGCAAGCCCGATATACAGGTAAAACACATTGGAAATCATAGCGCTGTCTTTTAAACTCTGTGCAGGTGTGGTAATCAAAAAACCGTTTCCATTATTTAACATTCCTACCATATTCAGAGAATCCATAGCCTTGCTGTCATCTGTTTTCTTTTCTACAATATAGTTTTCTGTTGATTCCAGGACTTCTCTTTTTCCCCGTATAAAATCATCCAAAACCCCAAACTGAATTTCCGAATACATACGTTCCGAATTCTTTGCATAAGCAAATACAATACTGGAAGTAGCACGATTCACAACAATCATGGAAAGATTTTTTTCATCACAATACCTCTTAAATGTATCGTCTGAAGCCAGTGCACTATAGTCGATTGCATCCCTCGTATCGTTCATGGTGTTATACACCTTCTTTAGAGACTCTGTTTTTTTATACAGATAAACCTTTTCCAGAAACAAAGAATTCACCAAAAGCATAACCACCAGGGAAACGCACATAATTCCGATATAGGTCACAGCCAGCCTTATTTTTATGGATTTTTTCATTCTTCCACCTCGAATTTATATCCCATTCCCCAAATAGTCTTAATGTATTCTCCTTTTTCTCCCATTTTGCTTCTAAGCTTTTTCACATGGGTATCAATGGTTCTGGCATCGCCAAAATAATCATAGTTCCAGACAGAATTCAAAATTTTCTCTCTTGATAAAGCAATTCCCTGATTTTCCATAAAATATGCCAGCAATTCAAATTCTTTGTAACTCAGCTCCATAGGAACGCCGTCAATAGATGCAATGTGGGAAATCTTGCTAATTTCCACTCCTCCTGCTCTTAACACACCGTCTTCATCTGTCTGGCTGGTTCTTCGCAAAATTGCTTCCACTCTTGCCACTAAAATCTTAGGACTGAATGGCTTGGAAATATATTCATCCACCCCCAGCTCAAATCCCAGAAGTTCGTCCCGTTCATCACCTCTTGCAGTGAGCATAATAATCGGTACCTTGGAATGGCTCCGGATTTCCCGGCACACCTGCCATCCGTCCATTTTCGGCATCATCACATCCAGAATCAGCAGGGCAATATCTTTGTCTTTATAAAAAATATCAAGAGCAGCTTCTCCATCTCCTGCCTCCAAAACCTCAAATCCCTGTTTTGTCAGGAAATCACGTACTAATTTCCGCATTCTGCTTTCGTCATCAACTACTAATATTTTTCTTTTTTCCATAGGACCTTCCTCCTTTTATTCTGTCTTCTACTATAGCAGTCAAATTTGTCAAAATTGTGAACACCAAAAAAGTCAAAAAAGATTTCTGCTGATAAAATAAAGTTTATCCCTTGACATTCCCTTTAAAACCGTATATCATGTAAGATACTCTCAAACGAGTAGAAACTTTTGTTTTGCGTACCGGAATAAGCATATATCATAAGGGCTTGTACTGGTTTCGACGGGGGTTTTGAAGTTGAGGAAGCCATCCGCAGACTCCGGGACTGCGTACCAACCTGGAAACTAAATATAAACGCAAACAATAAAGTAGCGTTAGCTGCCTAATTGCAGCTTGTCAGCCCCAGGCCACCCGCTGTCTGGGAATCTGGCATCGACCTTGCGGGGCACTTCGTTCTCAAAGCTTTGAGAGAATGGAAGATTTCATGAAGCTACCAAGTATCACAGCCTGTTATCCGGCGGTGATGTGAGGGAATGTTAAAAGAATAACTGTGATGGGAGATGCCGCAAGGGATAGACTTTCGGACGCGGGTTCGATTCCCGCCAGGTCCATACTAAAAAAGAGCCATTGAGAAACAGACATTTTATCTTGTTTCCTCAACGGTTCTTTTTTAATACACATTTCTAACCTTGTGCTATGGCCTCAACCTGTTCTTTGAGCGTTCTATACCCGTTCTCTAAACGGTTTATCCTAATTAAAAGCACTTCCTTCTCATTCTCCACTTTTAATGCTTCATCCAGCTTTCGGCTCAGATTCAGATGTCCTTCCGCAATAATATTAATATTTTTGTTCGTCTCATTTTCAAGTGTCAGCCGAATTCCTTGAACGTGCCCTTCTAATTTTCTGGCTTTATCTTCTACGCCTTGCACCCGCTCTTTTAATTCCAGAACTTCTCCTTTTACGCCTTGCACTTGCCCTTTTAGTTCTCGAATCTCTCCTTTTACGCCTTGCACTTGCTCTTTGAGTTCCAGAACTTCTTCTTCTATGCCTTGCACTTGCCCTTTTAGTTCTCGAACTTCTCCTTTTACGCCTTGCACTTGCTCTTTGAGTTCCAGAACTTCTCCTTCTATGCCTTGCACTTGCTCTTTAAGTCCTAGAACTTCTCCTTTTACGTCTTGAAGTTCCTCTTTTATGGGTTTCATAGAACTATTGAAAATTTCTGCAATGGTCTGAATATCTTGTTTCTCTAACATACGTCGCACCTCCTATACGAACAGCATAACAATAACCTATATTTTTGTATTCTTTTCTGCTACATATGCCAGCGTTCTTGACCACCCACAATGTTACAGATTTCCTCTTTTGTGTTCTGGTTCTATTGTAACATGTTAGCATATATCTTTCCATTCGCAAAAATTCACAATTTTCCGTCAAAAAATCTCTTTCAAATTCTCCACAATCTTCCCAATGACACCGTCCTTAAATGGTGTTTCCAACCTTGCTTCTTCCAGAAGTTCTGTGTGGAATTTAGAAGCTGACATCTTACATAATTTCAAATAGCTTTCCCATGCTGCCTTGCGGTCTTTGTCCATCCATACCTTGTATTCAAAAGCACAAAGCTGTGCAATGACATAATCAATGTAGTACAATGGATAGCTGTAAATATGATGCTGTTTCTGCCAGAAGCAGCCTTTTTCAAAGAATTCCAGTCCCTGATAATCAAGATGCGGTTTATATTCCTGTTCCAGTTTTTTCCATACCTGTTTTCTCTCATCTGGTGTCAGGTTTGGATTGTCATAAATAATATGCTGGAATTCATCTACCATACATCCATAAGGAACGAAGATAACCGCATCTTCCAGGTGCATTTTTGTATATGCTTCTGTATTTTTTTCACCAAAGAACAGCTTATACCATGGCTCTGTGAAAAACTCCATGGACATAGAATGGGTTTCAGCTGTCTCCATGCCGATATCTGCATGCTCACGAATCGGGTCTTCTGCTGCCAGATAGCCCTGGAATGCATGTCCGCACTCATGAGTCATTACATCCACATCACCGCTGGTTCCATTAAAATTAGCAAAAATAAACGGTGCTTTGTAATCAGGAAGGTAGGTCATATAACCGCCTACTGCCTTTGTTTTTCTTCCAAATACATCCAAAAGTTCATTTTCCATCATAAAATCAAAGAAGGTCTTTGTCTCAGGAGATAATTCTTCATACATTTTCTGTCCTGCTGCCAGGATTTCTTCCGGTGTTCCTTCTGGCTGTGGATTTCCCTCTGGGCCAAAAACAAGCTCATCTGTATAAGAAAACTCAGAAAGTCCAAGGCGTTCTTTTCTCTTCTCAAAAATACGCTCTGCAAATGGAACCCATACTTCTTTTACCTGTTTTCTCAGGTTTTCGATTTCCTCTCTTCCATAGCAATTTCTCTGCATACGGAGATAACCAAGTGGGGTATAAGTTTCAAATCCCAGTTTCTGTGCCTGGAGTGTACGGTTTTTCACCAGCTTATCATACAATTCGTCTAATTTTTCACGGATACTCATAAAGAAATCATCCTGCTTTTGTGCTGCTTTTCTTCTGATTTCTCCGTCTTTGTGTTTCAGATAAGGAGTCAGAAGAGACAGGTTCAGAGTCTCTCCTTCCCAGTCAATCTTCGCACTTGCAAGCAATTTTTCGTACTCTGTCGTCAATTCATTTTCTTCCTGCATCAGCGGAATGATTTCAGAAGATACGGATTTCATGGCAATCTCCATATTTTTGAAAGCCACTTCCCCGATTTTTTCTTCCAGCACACTTCTGTATGGAGATTCAAACAAAAGCTTCTGATATTCCACACAAAGCTGTGAATATTCCGGCACCTGCCTGTCATAATAGTTCTGTTCTTCTTCATAAAAAGCATCAGTTGTATCCAGGGTATGGCGGATAGAGCACAGTGTCACCTGGGTCTGCACTCGGTCATTCAATTCATAAAAGTCTTTATGGATTTCAAACTGCTCCTCCCCATTTTTTGCTGCTTTCAATGCTTCCATCAATTTTTTTAATTCTTCTTTTGTTTTTTCAAAATCCACTCTTTCATAAGGCATATCTTTAAATTTCATGTTCTGGGCCTCCCTTTTAGTATAAATTTTTCACTTTAAATTCTCGTTCTGTTTCTCTTCTCTGATCTTTTTTGGCAATATCCTGGCGTTTATCATACAGTTTCTTTCCTTTTGCCACACCCATTTCTACTTTCACCAGACTGCCCTTAAAATACACTTTCAAAGGCACAAGAGTATAACCTTTCTCTCTGATTTTTCCTTCTATTTTTCTGATTTCGTAAGTATGGAGCAAAAGTTTTCTCACCCGCAAAGGATCTTTATTAAAAATATTTCCTTTTTCATAAGGACTGATATGCATGCCGTAGATAAAAACTTCTCCATGCTCAATCTGGATAAAAGATTCTTTGATACTGCATTTTCCCATTCGCAGGGATTTCACTTCCGTACCGGCCAGCTCAATTCCTGCTTCATACGTGTCCTCAATAAAATAATCATGGTATGCTTTTTTATTATTTGCAATCAGACGAATCCCTGACTCTTTTGCCATGACTTATTCCTCCCTTTCTAAAATAAAATCAATGCTTTTTGTCTTCACATCTGCATCTTCTACTCTTACACGGACTTTTTGTCCCATAGCATAAACCTTTTTCGTCATATCACCTTTCATCAGATAATGCTCCCGGTCATAACTATAGTAATCATCCGTCATGGTATTTACATGAACCAGTCCTTCCACGGTATTCTCCAATTCCACATATAAGCCCCACTCTGTAACACCGGAAATAATGCCTTCGAAACTTTCACCGATGTGCTGTTTCATGTATTCTGCTTTCTTCATTTTCACGGTTTCCCGTTCTACCTCTTCTGCTCTGCGTTCCATGGCACTGGATTGTCTTCCTACTTCTTCTAGTATCTGGTCATAATGGCGGATTTTAGAATCTGTCATTTTCCCTCTGATATTTTCTTTGATAATCCGGTGAATCTGCAAATCAGGATATCTCCTGATGGGGGAAGTAAAATGGCAGTAATACTTGGCCGCCAGTCCAAAGTGCCCACTACAGTCCACCGTATATTTTGCCTGTTTCATGGAGCGGAGTATGATTCTGGACAGGAAAGGCTGACATTCCATGCCCTCCAATTCTTTCAGTATCTTCTGGATTTCTTTTGGTGATATCTCTTCTTTTGCCTTTTTTACCTTAATTCCTGCCTGATGAACCAGTGCCAGCGCAGCCTCCATCTTTTCTGCATCCGGTGTCTCATGTGTCCGGTAGAGAAACGGAAGTCCCAAAAGAGCATATTCCTCTGCTACCGTCTCATTTGCTGTCAGCATAAAGTCTTCGATCAGTTCTGTTGCAATGTTATGTTCATAGGCATAGATTTCTACAGGTTTTCCCATTTCATCTAATCTTATTTTACTCTCTGGGAAATCAAAATCAATAGAGCCGCGTTTTTTTCTGCGTTTTCGTAAAATCTGCGACAATTCCATCATCTGGAAAAACATGGGAACAAATTCCCGGTACTTTTCCGTAACCTGGGCATCCTCTTCCAGCAGGATTTTCTTTACATCTGTGTAGGTCATACGCTCATTTACACGAATTACAGTCTCAACGATTTTATGAGAAACTACTTTTCCCTTCTCATCAATATCCATGAGGCAGCTCAGTGCCAGACGGTCCTCTCCTGCATTAAGAGAACAGATTCCATTGGAAAGTTTCTTTGGAAGCATTGGGATAACACGGTCCACCAGATAAACACTGGTGCCACGCTTCAGTGCTTCTTTGTCTAAAGCACTGCTGTACTGCACATAATTGCTTACGTCTGCAATATGCACGCCCAAATGGTAAAGATTTCCCTCTTTTGTAAGAGATACTGCATCGTCTAAGTCCTTGGCGTCTTCTCCGTCAATAGTCACCATAACCATATCTCGCAAATCGGTTCTTCCGTAGAAATCTCCTTCATTTAATGTTTCTTTAATTCTATCTGCCTGATTGGAAACCCTTTCCGGAAATTCCATTGGCAAATCATAGCTTTTTGCTACACAGAGTACATCCAGTCCCTTATCCCCCGGTTTTCCAAGTATTTCTACAACCTTTCCTTCCGGAGATTTGTTTTTAGAACCAAAATCTTTAATCTTTACTAAAACCTTGTCCCTGTTTTCTGCATCCATGGATTTCCCTTGTGGGATAAAAATATCACGAAGAAACCGCTGATTGTCTGGCACTACAAAACCAAATCCAGCGGACTTCTCGTATGTTCCCACGATTTCTTCCATTCCACGTTCCAGGACTTTTGCCACCGTACCTTCACAACGTTTTCCTTCTTTTTCTTCTCTGGTAACTACCACTTGTACCCGGTCACCATGAAAAGCAGAACCCACGCTCTCTTCTGGTATAAAAATATCCCTGGCACCTTCTGCTTCTTCTACCTGAACAAAACCAAAACCCTTGGGATGGCTGATGAATGTCCCTGTATAACAGTGCCCTTTTTTCCAGGTTTCCGGCTTTGCTGTATCACGTTCTTTTACACGTTCTTTTTTCTTCTCTGTATTCCGGATTGCTTCATAACGTCCTCTTTTATTGATGCTGATCTTCCCTTCCTCCAGCAAAAGATCCAGGACTTTATGAAGTTCTTCTCTCTTTCCTGCTGGAATCTGAAGTAAAATCGCAAGCTCCTTTGCTCTCATGGGCTGATATTCTTTGCAGCACATGATTTCATAGAGCATCTTCTTTTTTTTCTTTAAATGCTGGTTTTTCTTCATGTCTACCTCCTAATGTCTGCGGAGCATTTTTATATCACAAGAAGTAATTTTCTATGATATAAAGATGACACCCTTGCTGGTGCAAGAGTGTCATGTTTAAAAGTTCAGATTTAATACTAATGCAAGCACAAAGAACAGGACTCCCATAATCTTTGTTACTTTTACTAAAGTACCTTCCATAGAGCGTCCTTTGTTTTTGCCCCAGTAGGTATCTGCCATACCGGCAATACTTCCTAATCCCTGTGATTTTCCTTCCTGCATCAAAATAATCACAGACAGTCCTATACAATCTATTACAAAAAGTATTGTAAGCACAGTTCTTAATATTTCCACGGTTACACCTCCTAATTATCAAGCATTTCAAGTGTAACACAGGAAAGACTAGATTTCAACTGTTATTTTTTAGTAAAGGGATTTTCATAAACAGCAAGATCTCCCAGCGTGTCCTCAATAGCAAGCAAACGGTTATATTTTGCAGTGCGTTCACCTCTGCACGGTGCACCAGTCTTAATCTGCCCGGCATTGACAGCCACCGCCAGGTCTGCCAGGAAAGTGTCCTCACTCTCCCCTGACCTGTGGGAAATCACAGTCGTATAGCCCGCTTTCTGTGCCCGCTCCACTGCTGCCATGGATTCAGAAAGGGTTCCGATCTGATTTACTTTTACCAGAATAGAGTTCCCTGCCCCTTCTGAGATTCCTTTTTCCAGGCGTTTTTCATTGGTCACAAACAGATCATCACCGACTAGCTGGACTTTTTCTCCCAGCCTTTTGGTCATGGTTTTCCATCCTTCCCAATCTTCCTCGTGTAAACCATCCTCAATGGATACCAGAGGAAATTCTTTGAGCAAGTTCTCATAGTAATCCACCATTTCATCAGCAGTCCGTATGACTTTCTCTCCGTTCATAGAAGATTCTCCCGGAAAATAATAGGCTTTTTCCTGTTCATCGTACAGTTCACTGGCTGCTGCATCCATGGCAAAACATATATCCTGACCTGGCTGATAACCAGCCTCTTCCACTGCTTTTTCCATAAGCTCCAGCACCTTTCTACCCCCTTTGATATCCGGGGCGAAACCGCCTTCATCTCCCACTGCGGTAGACAATCCGTTCTTTTTCAAGATTTCTTTTAGCTTATGATATACCTCTGTACACATCCGAAGCCCTTCCCTGAAACAGCAGGCTCCTGTTGGCATGATCATGAATTCCTGAAAATCCACTGTGTTATCCGCATGTTTTCCCCCGTTTAAAATATTCATCATGGGAACTGGCATTCTTCTGGCGTTCACTCCCCCCAGATATTGATACAGGGGAATTCTAAGAGCTTTTGCTGCCGCATCTGCTGCTGCCAGAGAAACACTCAGGATTGCATTTGCACCAAGCTTTTCTTTGTTTTCTGTTCCGTCTGCTTCAAGAAGAAGCTGATCAATCCATCCCTGTCTCAGGACATTTTCTCCCAGAACAGTATCTGCCAGTTTTGTATTCACATGCTCTACTGCTCTTTGCACGCCCAGTCCCAGATACCGCTTCTCCTGATCTCTTAGCTCTATGGCTTCAAACTTTCCTGTGGATGCACCCGAGGGCACAATAGCTCTCCCTGTAGAACCTTCTCTTCCTACAATCCCTTCTCCCACAATCACTTCCGCTTCTACTGTAGGATTTCCTCTGGAATCCAGAACTTCTCTTGCGTACACGCTTCTGATGGGTATATAACGGTTCATAGCAATTACCTCCTGATTTTCTGTTTTCCCATCTTTTGTATGCCCGCAGAATCTATGGCTGCTTTTTTCTTTTGTTATTGTTTACTGTTTCCTGATTCTTGGATTCCATGCGAAGATATCCAAACCAAAAGCGGAAAAAAATGCCGTTTCATTAAAATTTTTAATATTCCTTTTCTATTTCTCTCTGTATATCATACATTGCCTTAAATTTCTCAAGATCTTCTGAATTTCTAATTAGCATAACCTCTTCAAATTTCCCTGTATGAATGTCTTTAAAACCAGCAACCTGTTCTCCATTGCAAATGCTTGCCTTTATGACAGGCTTTTGAATTCTGTCATCGTATTGTAGCTTCGTTTTCTTCTTAAATAATCCCATTCTGATTTTCCTCCATCGATATAGAAAGACCTTGAGAGGCATTTTTCTGTACTTCTCAAGGTCTTATTCTTTCAGTATATCAAATTTTTCACTCTTTATTTTTTAATCAGCAAAGATTTTCCTGTCATTTCTTCCGGCTGTTCCATTCCCATTAATTCAATGAGTGTTGGAGCAATGTCTGCCAGGCATCCACCTTCACGAAGTGTATAAGCAGGATCTGCGTTGACTAAGATAAATGGTACAGGATTTGTGGTGTGTGCAGTAAATGGAGCACCTGTTTCATAGTCTAAAAGCTGCTCTGCATTTCCGTGGTCTGCACAGATAAACATCTGTCCGTTTACTTCTTTGATTGCTTCTACTGCTTTTCCTACACATTCATCCACAGCTTCTACTGCTTTGATTGCTGCTGCCTCAACACCTGTATGGCCTACCATATCCGGGTTCGCAAAGTTAATGATAATCACATCGTATTTATCAGATTTGATTGCTTCTACCAGTTTATCGCAAACTTCATATGCACTCATCTCCGGTTTCAGGTCATAAGTAGCTACCTTTGGAGATTTTACCAGGATTCTGTCTTCTCCTTCATTTGGTTCTTCTACACCACCATTGAAGAAGAAGGTAACATGAGCATATTTTTCTGTTTCCGCAATACGAGCCTGTTTCAGACCGTGTGCTGCCAGATATTCACCAAAGGTATTGTTGATGGATACTTTATGGAAAGCAACATCCTTGTTCGGAATGGTTGGATCATACTCTGTAAAGCATACATAAGTCAGATCCAGTCTTTCTCCTCTGTCAAAGCCCTGGAAATCATCGTCACAGAAAGCTCTTGTGATTTCTCTTGCACGGTCAGGACGGAAGTTGAAGAAAATTACAGAATCTTTGTCCTGGATTCTTCCTACTGGTTTACCATCTTTTACAACTACGGTAGGCATAACAAATTCATCTGTCTTTCCTGCCTCATAGGACTCTTTTACTGCACAAACTGGACACTCTGTCTGTACACCTTCTCCTTTTGTAAGAGCTTTATATGCCAATTCAACACGGTCCCAGCGATTATCACGGTCCATTGCATAGTAACGTCCCATAACAGAAACAACTTCTCCTACGCCCAATTCTTTCATTTTATCGCGCAGTTCCTTAATATACTCTTTTCCGCCTGTCGGAGGTGTATCTCTTCCATCCAGGAAACAATGAACATAAACTTTTTCCAGTCCTTCTCTTTTTGCCAGTTCCAGAAGGCCATAAACATGTGTCAGATGGCTGTGTACACCACCGTCTGATACCAGACCAAATAAATGAAGTGCGGAAGCATTTGCTTTTGCATTTCTTACTGCTTTTAATAAAGCTTCGTTTTCAAAGAATACACCATCCTGGATTTCTTTGGTAATTCTTGTCAGCTCCTGATATACAATACGTCCTGCACCCATGTTCAGATGTCCCACTTCAGAGTTTCCCATCTGTCCATCCGGAAGTCCTACTGCCATACCGCTAGCATTTCCTTTTACAAACGGGCATTCAGCCATTAATTTGTCCATAACAGGAGTTTTTCCTTCGCACACTGCATTAGCTTCACACTTTTCATTTAATCCATATCCATCCAGAATCATTAATACTGTAGGTTTTTTATTCATAATTGTCTCCCTTCTCTTGTATAAAAATACCGATTCCCTTTCGTGTGAGAATCTGTCTTATTTCCAAAGACATTTTATCACGAAACCGGGAATCGGTAAATAGCTTTTTTACGCCAGAACCTTAGATAAAAATTCTTTTGCTCTGTCGGTTTTTGGATCTTCAAAAAACTCTGCCGGAGAACCGCTTTCTAAAATAACACCTTCGTCCATAAAAAGGATTCTGTTTGCAACTTCTTTTGCAAATCCCATCTCATGGGTAACAATAATCATAGTCATTCCTTCTTTTGCAAGAGCTTTCATTAAGTCAAGAACTTCCCCAACCATTTCCGGGTCTAAAGCACTGGTAGGCTCGTCAAAGAGAATCACATCCGGATTCATAGCAAGAGAACGCACAATAGCAATTCTCTGTTTCTGTCCGCCCGATAACGTAGAAGGATATACATCTGCCTTATCTTCCATGCCGATACGTTTTAACAAATCCATAGCCTGGATACGAGCCTCTTCTTTAATGGCTGCTTTTGTTGTTGTAATTGGCTCCAGCTCCTGTTTATTTTTGCTGAAGACATTTTTTATCTTACGCACAAAATTCTTTCTTTTCTGCTGCTTTAAATCTTTACATCTTAAATATACTGGGGCAAGCATGATATTCTGAATCACGGTTTTGTTCGCAAACAGATTAAAATGCTGGAATACCATTCCCATATGACGGCGATGTACATTGATATCAACCTTCATATCCGCAATGTCAACACCATTAAAAATAATACTTCCGCTTGTTGGATCTTCCATACAGTTTAAGCATCTTAAAAAGGTACTCTTACCGGAACCTGACGGTCCAAGGACTACCACGATATCACCTTTATTGATTTTTACACTTACCCCTTTAAGAACTTGGGTATCTCCAAAATCTTTTTTCAGATCAATTACGTCTATCACTCTTTTTCAGGCTCCTTTCTAATAATTTAACTAACATAGAAACTACTAATACCAGGATGATATAAATCATTGCCATTACCAAATACGGCACCATAAATTCATAGCTGTTGCTTCCGATATAGTTAAATGCAACGTATAAGTCTGCTGCACCTACAAAGCTCACTACAGAAGTCTCTTTAATCAATGAAATAAATTCATTTCCTAATGTTGGAAGAATATTCTTCACTGCCTGAGGAATGACAATCTTCACCATGCTGACTCCAAAGCTTAAACCAACTGCTCTTCCGGCTTCCATCTGTCCTGCATCGACAGACTGAATACCGCTTCGCATGATCTCTGAAATATAAGCACCACTGTTCAGTCCAAACACCGCCATTGCCACCTGAACTCCTGTCATATGCACTCCTAACAAAGGCAACATTACATAATAGAACACCAAAAGCTGTACTACCATAGGAGTTCCGCGGAATAAGGCTACATAAAAGCTGCAGATTCCGTTTAAAATCCTGGGCAGACGTTTATATTTTGGAAGAACCCGCACTGTTGCGATTAATGTACCAATAAGAATACCAATAATCAAACCGCTGACTGCGATAAGCAGTGTATTTTGAAGTCCTTCTATTACCTTAACGTAACCGTTCTGCTCCAGAAAAATCTCAATAAACTTATCAATTTTCTGTCCGAAATTACCCATTTTTTCTCCCTTTTCATCTGAAAAGAGCTGCCGCATAGTGCTTTTCTATTAGTTTTATGCGACAGCCTGTTTCTTTCTTATTCTGCTAATTTCTTTTTACTGCATTTCATTAATGGCTTCTGTGATACATTTTGCAGGAGCGGCATCAATGATAACGTATTTAATATTTCCGTTAATCAAATCCTGTACTGCAAGAGAACCATTTTTATATGGCACACATTCTGCAGGCAGTCCCGGGAATCCCCATTCTTCATCACCTTCGATGTAATACTGTGCTGTTGTTCCTGCCTGTACACCGATTTTATCGGATTCAGAAAGTTTGTTTAAAACTTCTTCCACTGCTGCAGCATCCTTACATTCATCAAAAGAAGTATCGCTTGCCGGAACAATCACACGCTGAGATGCCTGATAATAAGTATCTGTAAAGGTAACGTATTCCTGTCTCTCCTCATTAACGGTCAGACCTGCCATAGCAATATCACATTTCTGCTGTCCTACAGACAGACAAACCGCATCAAAATCCATGTTCTGTATTACCAGTTCCTGGTCTAATTCTTCTGCCAGAAGTGCTGCAAGTTCCATGTCGATTCCATAGTAGTCTTCACCTTTTGTATATTCAAATGGCTCAAACGCTGCATTGGTCGCTACCACAAGCTGATCTTTTGATGTATCAAGCTTTGCTGATTTTACAGCAGTCGGCTCTCCATTGGCAAAGAATTTCTCACAGATTTCATCCAGAGTACCGTCTTCTTTGATTTTTGCAATAAAGGCGTTTACCTGTTCCAGAAGTTCCGGCTGAGTTTTATCCACACCAAAGGCATATTCCTCATTAGTCAGATCAATTTCAATAGTCTTCACACCTTTTGCAGATTCTTTATCAGCACTTCCGCCCTCTGCTTTCTCCTTATCACCACCGCAGGCTGTCATAGAGATTGCCATAACTGCAGTTAATAAAACGGTTAATACTTTTTTCTTCATTTTCACTCTCTCCTCTATATTCATTTATCCATGCATAATATGCATATTTATTCAACTGATTTGCATTATATCAGCTTTTATTCTTCTTTGCAAGTAGAAAATAATGGTTTTTTCCTGTTTTTTTATGTAATATATGCATATTTTTATGTATATTAATACACCACTACTGGATTATTCACTGTAATATTCTCGTAAATGGTACGAACTGCATCGAATGGTGTATTGATACATCCATGAGAACCATTATAAAGATAGATTTCTCCGCCATAATTGCTCCGTGAAGATAAATCATGAATTCCAATACCACCATTAAAAGGCATCCAATAGGTTACCGGAGTTTCATATTCGATGCTTCCATCTGGTCTTCTTCCCACAAGAACAGACGGGCTCTTTTTATCTTTCAGTCTCCATACACCGCCAGCTGGAGTTCCGTTTCCCTTGTTCGGATTTCCGGTAACAACAGGTGTATCCACCAGACAGGTTCCATTTTTATAAAACCACATTCTCTGCTGGCTGATAGATATTTCCACATAGGTTCCATTCATATCATTTCCGCCGTATTTCTGACCTTGCTGAAGCCACACAGCTTCTACTACTCCGCCGGTTCCTGCATTCAGAACCTGCATCAATGCTTCTGTTGTTTTATCCTGCCATACTCTCCAGCCATAATCGCCTGTGGTAAGATGTACCGTATATCCTCCTGAGGTTTGAAAATCTCTTGGCTTTCCATAGGTATTATATTTTTCGGACCAGCCAATGACCACAGGTTTTACAACACTTTCATCAAAAGAATAGGTCCCATCTTCTCCTTGTTTTAGCCAGGATTTCAGCATATCCCTGGAAATCTGTTCCTGTGTTCCCTGGAAATTCACGCTGACCTGTGCTCCTGTGAGTTTGTTCAGATGATTCATTTCCCGATTCAGTTTCTCATCATTCTGCAATACCGCTGGTTTGATGTAACAGTCGGATTCTTCCAGAGACAGTTTTGTCTTTCTCTCTTCCACTGCCTTCTGAATAGCTGCAGTTACCTTTTCTTTATCTAACTGGGTTCCATAGACTTCAGGTATAATTACATAAGCGGTTCCGTTATCCTCCAGTTTTGCATCCTGAGATGGTGTTCCTGCCCCTTCCTGAAGACACTGAAGCTGATTCACCGCTGCTGTAAGACTTTCAGGGTCATAAAAATTCTCTGCATTTACCTGATACTCCTGATCTTGGAAGAGTTGTACTGGCCATAACCAAGAATTTTGTTTTTCCTTCACTTTTTCCAGACTCTTGTCATCCTGATATGTAATCTTAATGCTTTCTCCTGTAATCATTTCAGTTTTATTATCTTTTCCCTGAATCGTCAGTGAATATTCTTCTGCACCTTTTTTGATGATATCTTTTATTTCCTGTACCTGCATTCCGCTGCAATCATTTCCATTAATCTTAGTTCCTGGGTAGAATTTATCCTGATAATAATATCCAACAGCACCATATCCTGCTGCCAGAAGCACCACGGCTGTAATCCCAATTCCCATGGCAACTTTTTTTGCAGTACTATTTTTTCTACTTTTCATTTTCTTCTCTGCTTTTTTTAGGCTTTTCAATTTTTCTTTTTTATTATTTGTAGTCTTTGACATGAATCCAACTTCCTTTTTCTATTCCTCATTTTTCCATCAGTTCCATATACGCACATTCTACTACCTTTTTTGACAAAATCCTAGTCTTTTCTCCAGGTATCTTGAAAAAATCACAAATTTTGTATAACATGGAGAAGAGATTTGTGTCTGAATTTCTTTTTTATGGAGGATTTTGTATGAAAGCCAATTTACTGGATTTTTCAAACTGTAACCTTTGTCCCAGAAATTGCAAGATAAACAGGAATACAACCACAGGCTTTTGCGGATGCACCAGTCATTTAAGAGCAGCCAGGGCTGCACTTCACCACTGGGAAGAACCATGTATCAGCGGGACCCGTGGAAGTGGTGCTGTCTTTTTCTCAGGCTGTACTCTCAAGTGCTGTTTCTGTCAGAATTATGCTATCAGCCAAGGACACCTGGGGAAAGAGATTACGCCAAAACGATTGGGAGAAATCTTTCTTTTCCTTCAGGAACAAGGTGCACACAATATTGATCTGATTACTGCCACCCAGTATCTTCCCCTGATACTTCCTGCTCTTGATATGGTGAAAGAACAGCTTCACATTCCCGTGGTCTACAATTGTGGAGGATATGAAAAAAAGGAAACTCTTGCTTTGCTAAAAGATTATATAGATATTTATCTTCCAGATTTAAAATATTATAGTTCCGTGTTATCCAAACGCTATTCAAAGGCAGAAAATTATTTTGAAATTGCTTCTTCGGCAATTCTTTCTATGATAGAGCAGACCGGCGGCCTGGAATATAACCAGCATGGAATCCTGCAAAAAGGTGTAATTATCCGGCATATGGTACTCCCCGGATGCAAGGATGATTCTATACAACTGCTGCATTGGATGAAAGACACACTGCCAGAAGGAAATTATCTGCTCAGCTTACTCAGTCAATACACACCTTTTTATAAAAGCTGCGAATACCCAGAAATCAACAGACGAATTACCACCTACGAATACAACAAGGTTCTGGATACCGCCATTGCACTTGGACTTACTGATGGATTTATGCAGGAAAAAAGCAGTGCAAAAGAAGAATATACGCCTCCTTTTGATTTGGAGGGGATTTAAAAAAGACCTCGTACAGCGTTTCTCTGTACAAGGTCTTTCTTTCCGTTGTTACATTTTATCAATCACTTATTATTTGTAGTTTACGATTTTTCCGAAATCTGGTTTCAGAGCTGCACCGCCAACTAAACCACCATCAATATCTGCCTGAGCAAATAAATCAGGAGCTGTTGCAGCGTTTACAGAACCGCCGTACTGAATACGGATTGCTTCTGCTGTAGCTTCATCATATACTTCTGCGATGCATTCACGGATAGCTTTGCAAACTTCCTGTGCCTGCTCTGTAGTAGCTGTTTTACCTGTTCCGATTGCCCAGATTGGCTCATAAGCAATGACAGCTTCCTTTGCCTGGTCTGCTGTCAGACCCAGGAATCCAACTTTCACCTGCTGACGGATGAAATCCATGGTCACACCCTGTTCTCTCTGTTCCAGAGTTTCACCACAGCACATAATTGGTGTTAATCCATGCTCAAATGCTTTATGCATTTTTTTGTTAATGTCTTCATTGGTTTCTCCGAAGTATTCTCTTCTTTCGGAATGTCCAAGGATAACATATTTAACGCCTGCATCTACTAACATATTTGGAGAAATTTCGCCTGTGTAAGCTCCTTTTTCTTCGAAGTACATGTTTTCAGCACCAACCTGAATGTTGCTTCCTTTTACAGCTTCCACAACTGGTACAATGTCAATAGCTGGTACGCAGAATACTACGTCAACTTCTTCATTTGCAACTAATGGTTTTAATGTATTTACTAATTCAACTGCTTCGCTTGGAGTCATGTTCATCTTCCAGTTTCCAGCGATGATTTTTCTTCTTGCCATGGGATAAATCCTTCTTTCTAAAGTTTTCTTGCTTTCGGCCTATTTATCGTTTGCTGCTGCTACGCCTGGGAGTTCTTTTCCTTCCAGGAACTCTAAGGAAGCACCGCCACCTGTGGAGATATGTGTCATCTTGTCACCGTATCCCAGGATGTTTACTGCTGCTGCAGAATCACCGCCACCGATGATTGTAGTAGCATCTGTATCAGCTAATGCTTTTGCAACTGCTTCTGTACCATGAGCAAAGTTTGGCATTTCAAAGCATCCCATTGGTCCGTTCCATACAACGGTCTTAGCATCTTTTACAGCGTCGCTGAAGATTTTCTCTGTTTCAGGTCCGATGTCCATTCCTTCCCATCCTTCTGGAATCTCACCGCTCTTTACAATCTGGATATTGCAGTCGTTAGAGAATGCATCACCGATTCTGTGGTCTACAGGAAGCAGTAACTTCACACCTTTTTCTTCTGCTTTTTTCTTCATATCCAGTGCATACTGCAGGTAATCATCTTCACACAAAGAAACACCAATACTTCCGCCTGCTGCTTTAGAGAATGTATAGGCCATTCCGCCACCAATAATCAGAGTATCTACTTTATCAAGAAGATTATTAATTACAGAAATTTTACTGGAAACTTTTGCTCCGCCTAAAATTGCTACAAATGGTCTTTCTGGATTATTCACTGCATTTCCTAAGAAATCGATTTCTTTCTGCATTAAGTATCCTACAACTGCTGTATCCACAAATTCTGTAACACCAACATTAGAGCAGTGTGCACGGTGAGCAGTACCGAATGCATCATTTACAAATACATCGCAAAGAGATGCCAGTTCTTTAGAGAAAACTTCTCCATTCTTAGTTTCTTCTGCTCTGTAACGTGTGTTTTCCAATAAAACAACTTCGCCGTCATTCATTGCTTCTACAGCTGCTTTTGCATTTGGTCCGACAACTTCAGGATCTGCTGCAAATTTTACTTCCTGTCCTAACAGTTCAGACAGACGGACAGCTACCGGTGCAAGAGATAACTCCGGTTTTGGTTCTCCCTTTGGTTTGCCAAGATGAGAACAAAGAATTACTTTTCCGCCATCAGCAATTAATTTTTTGATTGTTGGAAGTGCTGCAACAAGACGGTTCTCATCTGTAATTTTTCCTTCCTGTAATGGTACATTGAAGTCACAGCGAACCAGGACTTTTTTTCCTTTTACGTTGATATCGTCAACTGATTTTTTATTGAGCATTGGAAAATGCCTCCTTTATATTTTTTTGCAGTTATTTGCCCATAAACAAACGAAAGGGGTCCGGTCCACAATAGACCGGACCCCTTTATGAGCCTTATAAATACCTGTAAATTATTTGTTTAATAATTTTCCGAAGTATTTGATTGTTCTAACCATCTGGCTTGTGTAAGAGTTTTCGTTATCGTACCATGATACAACCTGAACTTCTGTTGTGCCGTTGTCTAATGGAAGAACCATTGTCTGAGTAGCATCGAACAGAGAACCATATCTCATACCAACGATATCGCTGGATACGATTTCGTCTGTGTTGTATCCGAAAGATTCTGTAGCTGCTGCTTTCATAGCATCATTGATCTGTTCTTTTGTAACGTTACCTTTTACAACTGCTGTTAAGATAGTTGTAGAACCTGTAGGTGTAGGAACACGCTGAGCAGCTCCGATTAATTTTCCGTTTAATTCTGGAATAACTAATCCGATAGCTTTTGCGGCACCTGTGCTGTTTGGAACAATGTTCACTGCTGCTGCACGGGATCTTCTTAAATCACCTTTTCTCTGAGGTCCGTCAAGTGTCATCTGATCACCTGTGTAAGCGTGGATTGTGCACATGATACCAGACTGGATTTCAGCTAAGTCATTTAATGCTTTAGCCATTGGAGCTAAGCAGTTTGTTGTACAGGAAGCAGCAGAAATGATGTTATCATTTTCTGTTAATGTTTCATGGTTTACATTGTAAACGATTGTAGGAAGGTCGTTTCCTGCTGGAGCAGAAATAACAACTTTCTTAGCACCTGCATCGATATGAGCCTGAGCTTTATCTTTGGATGTGTAGAATCCTGTACACTCCAGAACTACATCTACACCGATTTCTCCCCAAGGAAGTTCAGCTGCATTTGCTTTTGCGTAAATTTTGATTTCTTTTCCGTCTACAGTGATGGAATCTTCGCCAGCTGTAACTTTGTCAGCCAGTTCATATCTTCCCTGTGTAGAGTCATATTTCAGTAAGTGAGCTAACATAGCTGGAGATGTTAAATCGTTGATTGCTACGATTTCAAATCCTTCTGCTCCGAACATCTGTCTGAATGCAAGACGTCCAATACGTCCAAAACCATTGATTGCTACTTTTACTGCCATGATTTTCATTCCTCCTAAAAGTGATTGATTTAATGTGAGTTCTCTAACAATTTTCAAATAGATTGTTAAAGAAACATCAACCTTGTCCATATTGTACCTGTTTTTCCCTAAAAATTCAAGCCCCATTTGAAATTTCAAAAGATTTCTCAGGTATTTTTATTCATCATGCCTTGAAATAAATGCAAAATCAAGGCTATAATGTATTAAAAATACACTTTGATAAAAGGAGCTGGTAACATGTATTATGACTTTCATGTTCATTCTGACTTTTCCAGTGACAGCCGCTCACCCATGGAATCCATGATCCGGCAGGGTATCCATCTTGGGCTTCCGGGTATCTGTTTTACTGAGCACATGGATCTTGATTTCCCAGATGGAGAACTTTCTTTCCTGACAGATCTGCCTTCTTATAAACAAAATTTTTCAGAGTTAAAAGAACGGTATCAGGGACAGATTGAACTCTTTTATGGCCTTGAACTTGGAATGCAGCCGCATCTGGCCAAAGAACTGCCACAGCTTGCACACTCTGATACCTTTGACTTTCTGATTGGTTCTACCCATCTGATTGACCGTATGGATCCCTATGATAAGCTCTATTTTCAGGAAAAAAGTGAGCAGGAAGCTTATCTCCGCTATTTCGAAGTTCTCCTCGAAAACCTCAAAACATTTTCCTGTTTTGACACCTGCGGGCATATAGATTATGTAGTGCGGTATGGTCCAAACACAAACCAAGATTATTCTTATAACAAATATTGTGATATCCTGGATGAAATTTTAAAAGTTCTGATTACAAAAGGGATTGGGTTAGAATGTAACACTGCTGGCTTTAAATATGGTCTTGGACATCCAAACCCAACAGAAGATATCCTAATCCGCTACCGTGAACTTGGAGGAGAGATTCTCACTCTTGGGTCTGATGGACATGCTCCCGAACATCTTGCTTATGATTTCGATAAAATCGGCAATCTTTTACAGAACTGTGGTTTCCGGTATTATACGATTTTTAAAAACAGAAAACCAGAATTTGTTAAATTATAAAGTCTGGAAGCTCTGTCTAAAGTACAAAAACGAAGCAAAGACTCTTCTGCCTATTGTCAGAAAAGAGAATTTACTTCGTTTTTCTTATTTTTTTATGTTTATGCTTTTCCAAGAATAATACCGCCGCCGGCTACATACTCTCCCTGATAGAATACTACCGCCTGTCCCGGGGTAATGGCTCTCTGTGGCTGGTCAAAAACCACCAGCACCTTTCCATCCTCCATAGGCTTGACCGTACATTCAGCCCCCGGATGATTGTATCTGATTTTTGCATTCAGACGCATTTCCCTGTCCAACCCGCTGATTGCCATATAGTTTACCCTGTCACAGACAAGGGTATTGACAAATAAGTCTTCATTTTCTCCAATCACAACTTCATTGCTATGCGGCCGGATTTCCGTCACAAACACCGGATGCCCCATAGAAAGGTTCAGTCCCTTTCTCTGTCCAATGGTATAATGTATGATTCCCTGATGCTGCCCGATTACCGTACCATCTTCAAGGACATAATTTCCTTTTGGGATTTTTTCTCCTGTGCTGGTCTCTATAAATCCCGCATAATCATTATCCGGTACAAAACAAATCTCCTGGCTATCTTTCTTCTGTGCCACAGGAAGTCCTGCCTCTTCTGCAATCTGCCGGATTTCTTCTTTTGTATATGCACCTACAGGCATCAATGTCCTGGAAAGCTGTTCCTGGGTCAGATTGTACAGGGCATACGTCTGGTCTTTTCTTGCAGTGACAGAGTTTCTGATAGCAAATCTTCCATTTGGAAGCTGTTCTACCCTTGCATAATGTCCCGTAGCAATATAATCTGCCCCAATCTCAAGGCTTCTCTTTAATAAAGATTCCCATTTCACATACCGGTTACACGCAATACAGGGATTCGGTGTCCTGCCTTCCTGATACTCTCTGATAAAGTAATCAATAACCTGTGACTTAAACTCTTTACGGAAATTCATGACATAGTACGGGATATCCAGCATCTGTGCCACTCTTCTCGCATCATCCACAGCACTGAGGCCACAGCAGCCTCCATTTTCTTCCTGTATCTCCTGGTTCTCTTCCTGCCAGATTTGCATGGTCACACCAATTACTTCATAACCTTGCTTTTTCAGAAGATATGCTGCCACCGAAGAATCTACACCTCCAGACAGGCCTACCACTACTGTTTTTTTCTCCATCAGTATTCTTCCTCTTCTTCCTCTTCACCTTCATGAATATCTGACTTTGGCTTGGATAATCCTTCTATCTTAATTCCGTGTTTTTCAGCATAGTCCCAAAGTGCCGCATGAATTGCCTCTTCCGCAAGCAAAGAGCAGTGTACTTTCACTGGCGGAAGGCCATCCAGAGCTTCCATAACCGCCTTATTGGTTACTTTCAATGCCTCTTCAATTGTTTTTCCTTTTACAAGTTCTGTTGCCATGCTACTGGTAGCCACTGCTGCCCCGCATCCAAAAGTTTTGAATTTGCAGTCACGGATTATCTGGTTTTCATCAATATCCAGGTAAATTCTCATAATATCCCCGCACTTTGCATTTCCAACTGTACCCACACCGCTTGCGTTCTCAATTTCTCCTACATTTCTTGGATTCTGAAAATGATCCATTACTTTTTCGCTGTACATCCTTATTTCCTCCGTTTTTTATTTTCCCTGTTTCCGTACAAAGTCTTCATATAATGGAGACAGTTCACGTAATCTATTTACAATTTCTTTAATCTGTTCCAGTGTGTAATCTAAGTCTTCTTTTGTAGTGTCAACTCCAAGAGATAAGCGCAAAGATCCATGTGCAATCTCATGAGGCAGGCCAATTGCCAGAAGCACATGAGAAGGATCAAGAGAGCCTGATGTACAGGCAGAACCGCTGGAACCTGCAATCCCTTTCATATCCAGCATAATCAGAAGAGATTCCCCTTCAATAAACCGAAAGCTGATATTAATATTATTCGGAAGACGTTTCTGTGAGTGTCCATTTAATTTCACATAAGGAATCTCCTTCTGTATACGCTCAATGAAATAATCTCTTAATTCGCGTTCCTTCGCAGTTCTTTCTTCCATTGTTTCGGCTGCCCTTTTTGCTGCAACCCCATATCCTACAATTGCTGGAACATTCTCTGTACCGGCCCTTCTCTTTCTCTCCTGTGCACCACCATGTACAAAAGAACGGATTTTTACTCCTTTACGGATATAGAGAAAACCGATTCCCTTTGGTCCGTTGATCTTATGAGCACTGGAGCTTAACATGTCAATATTCATGTCATCTACATCAATCGGTATCTGGCCAAAAGCCTGGACTGCATCTGTGTGGAACAAAATCCCGTGCTCTTTTGCAATCATACCAATTTCTTTAACCGGCTCGATGGTTCCAATTTCGTTGTTTGCAAACATGATGGAAATGAGAATGGTATCCGGACGGATTGCTTTTTGCAGTTCATCCAGATCAATCAGGCCATTTTCATCTACATCCAGATAGGTAATCTCGGCACCTTTTTTCTCCAGATATTCACAGGTATGGAGAATCGCATGATGCTCGATTTTTGTTGTAATAATATGTCCGCCTTTTCCTGAGTAAGCTTCAAAAGCTGCTTTTAATGCCCAGTTATCTGCTTCACTTCCTCCTGCCGTGAAATAAATCTCTTCTGTCCTAGCTCCTAAGACACTTGCAATCTGTTCTCGTGCAGTTGTAATGGCTTCCCTGCTTCTCTGTCCAATTTCGTAAATGCTGGATGGATTTCCATAGTTTTCTGTAAAATATGGAAGCATGGCATCTACAACTTCTTGGGAAGTCTTTGTAGTTGCTGCATTATCCAGATAAATTTTTGTTTTCATATCCTTCATCTCCTATTAATTCTTGTTTTTGTTTCTATCATTATCATTCATTGATTACATTTCTGTACCTTGATCTGTCCTTTTTCCCGGACTTTGCGACTTTCTTCTACTAGCTGGCTAAGCATAATAGAATCTACGGTTTCCTGGATACTTTTGTTTATTTCCTGCCAGACATACCGTGCCACACACAAATCTTCTCCCTGGCAATGTTCATTGTTTCCCTCTCCGCAGGAAACTGCCTCTATACTTCCCTCCAGCGCCCTCAGCACATCTCCTACAGAGATTTCTTCTGCCGGTTTGGCAAGACGGTAACCACCTTGTGCACCCCGGACACTCTGAATCAGCCCTTCTTTTTTCAATTTACGCATCAGCTGCTCTAGATAGCTATCTGAAATATGCTGTCTTTCTGAAATGCTTTGTATGGAAACAGTCTCTTCATTGTCACTATACAATGCAAGATCTATCAATGCCCGGAGGCCATATCTGCCCTTTGTGGATAGTTTCAAATAACTGCCTCCTTTCTCAATCCCTACTATTTTACTCGGAATTTAATCTGAATGTAGAATATCATCTTTCCTAAGTTCTGTCAAGTTCCGAAAAAGAATATATTAAAAAAAAGGCAAAAAGGATTTCATGCCATTTATGAACAACAACTACCTTCTAATAAAAGGAACTCTCATCTTAACATTATCAGGATTCATCACAAAAATAATTGGTTTTATTTATAGAATATTCCTCTCACAGACCATTGGTGCACATGGAATGGGAATCTATCAGCTCATCTTCCCGGTTCAGACCCTTTGCTATGCACTTACTGTCGGAGGAATCCAAACTGCCATTTCCCGCTCTGTTGCTGCAAAAGCTGCACAGAAAGATGAACAGGGTGCAAGAGATCTCTTTCTCGTTTCTGCTGCCCTGTCTTTCTTTACTGCGGTGTGTGTATCTTTTTTCTTATACCGTCATGCATCCTGGTTTGCGGTACATATCCTCCTAGAAGAAAGCTGCAAACCTCTACTACAGATGATTGCCTTTTCTCTTCCTATGGGTACTTTTCATTCCTGTATAAACGGATATTATATTGCCCGGAAAAAGCTGTCCATTCCTGCTGCTGCCCAGCTTTTGGAGCAATGTGCACGTGTTGCAACATCCTTTCTCCTATACCTGATCTGGACAGAAAAGGGAATCTCTGTGACACCACTGCTTGCTGCAGCCGGATTACTTGCAGGAGAACTTGTTTCTATGCTTTTTTCCGGAATTTTAATCTGCCTGGACTTTAACCGGCACCACTATCATCTTTTACATATGACTTCTCCTGTCCAGAACTTAAAGACCATCTTACAGCTCTCAGTTCCTCTTACCTGCAACCGTATTTTGGTCAATGTCCTTCATAGTATTGAATCTGTACTGATTCCCGGACATCTCAGGCTATATGGGCTGGATCAGGTTTCTTCACTTTCCATCTATGGAGTTCTCACAGGAATGGCACTGCCTTTGATTCTCTTTCCGTGTGCTGTCACCAATGCCCTTTCCACGGTACTTCTTCCTTCGGTTGCTGAGAACCAGGCTATCGGAAATCACCAGCATATCAGAAAAAGTGTTTTTCTGTGTATAAAATACTGTCTTCTTCTTGGTTTCCTGTCCACCGCCTTTTTCTATATTTTCGGTGATTTTCTGGGTATCCTTCTTTTCAAAAATGAATTTGCAGGAACCTTTATCAAAACATTATCCTTCATCTGTCCATGCCTTTACCTTTCAGGTACTCTAAGCGGAATCTTAAATGGGCTTGGTTCTGTAAACCAGACACTTCTCCTAAACATCCTTGGACTTGGTGTACGCCTTGGATTTGTATTTTTTGTTATTCCCCAGTATGGGATTAACGGTTACCTGTGGGGTATGATAGCCAGTGAACTTCTGGTCACTTTTTTGTCACTTTATTTTTTAAAGTCTTATATCGATTCCTCACTTTAAATTTCTAAAGTATTTTTTGAAAAAGTATCGACATTTTTTCTTTCTTGTATTATAATTCTTTGGTAACTTACAGCAACAAACTGTTGACGGACAAAAGGAGATACCATGAGTTTTAAATTTGTGAAACAGCTTCCCTCACCTGATGAAGTCAAAATGCAGGTGCCTGTTTCGGAAGCATTGAGAAAAGTAAAAGAAGAAAGAGATAAAGAAATCCAGGCAATTTTTACCGGGGAATCTGACAAGTTCCTGGTCATTGTAGGCCCTTGCTCTGCTGACAACGAAGATTCCGTATGTGAATACACCCGCCGCCTGGCTTCCATACAGGAAAAGGTTGCAGAACGGCTCATCCTTATCCCCCGCATTTATACCAACAAGCCACGTACCACAGGCGAAGGCTACAAAGGAATGCTCCACCAGCCTGACCCGGAAGCCAAGCCTGATATGCTTGCAGGAATTTTAGCTATCCGCCATATGCATCTTCGTTCTTTGGCAGAAACCGGACTTACCTCTGCCGATGAGATGCTCTATCCTGACAACTGGCACTATTTATCAGACTTATTATCCTATGTAGCAATCGGAGCCCGCTCTGTAGAAAATCAGGAACACCGCCTGATGGTAAGCGGTCTTGATATTCCTGTGGGAATGAAAAACCCTACCAGCGGAGATTTTTCTGTAATGTTAAATTCCGTCATTGCCGCACAGCATGGGCATGATTTTATTTCCAGAGGCTGGGAAGTAGCTACCGAAGGAAATCCTCTTACCCACACTATTCTAAGAGGTGCTGTGAGCAAACATGGAAATATGATTCCAAATTATCACTATGAAGATTTGCAGCGTCTCCTGGATATGTATGGCGAAAAAAATCTTGCAAATCCGGCTGTTGTGATTGATGCCAATCATTCCAACTCTGGAAAACAGTACAAAGAACAGATTCGTATTGTAAAAGAAGTGCTCCACAGCCGCCTGGTTTCCAGGGATATCCAGAACCTGGTAAAAGGTGTCATGATTGAAAGTTATCTGGTGGAAGGCTGCCAGAAAATCGGTCCTAACCATATTTATGGAAAATCGATTACAGATCCTTGCCTTGGATGGGAAGATACTGAAAAACTCATTTATACTATTGCAGAACTTTGCTGATGCCTTCACAAAGATGATTCAAGACGATAAAAAAGAAGTTTCCGTTTATTACCTGGAAACTTCTTTTTTATCGTCTTGGATGTGCTTTCATATACACATCCCTGATTTTATTCATGTTCATATTTAAGTAAATCTGTGTGGTAGAAATATCGGAATGTCCCATCATTTCCTGCACACTTTTTAAATCTGCTCCATTTTGTACTAAATGGGCGGCAAAAGAATGACGCAGCGTATGCGGAGTAATATCCTGCTGAATTCCAGCAGAGGCAGCATAGCTCTTTAAAACTTTCCAAAAGCCTTGCCTGCTCATAGATTTACCGGAGCAATTTACAAAAAGCAAATGACTCTTATTAACACCAAGCAATTCCTCTCTTGCACCTTCCATATAATGTTCAACTGCTCTTCTGGCAGTACTTCCAAAAGGAATAACTCTTTCTTTCTCACTTGTGCTGCAGGTAAGATATCCCAATTTTAAATTTATATCGTTTGTGGTGAGACTGATTAATTCACTCACTCTGATACCAGTGGCGTACAGTAGTTCCAACATTGCCCTGTCACGGATTCCTTTTGCTGTGTTTGCTTTAGGCTGTTTTAACAACAGATCAACTTCATCTATGGTAAGGATTCCAGGCATTTTTTTCTCAATTTTGGGTGCTTTTAATAATTCGGCAGGGTTTTCCTCCCATCCATTTTCTTTGCAGAGATACTGAAAAAATGCACGGATAGAAGCAATGCTTCTGGATATGGAAGAAGGTGCAAACTTTTCTCTCTCCATATACATGATATAAGAATTCAAAGCCGTAGATGTAACTTGTTCCACGTCCTGAATTCCTTCCCGAATTAAAAACTGCTCTAATTTCCTCAAATCACGCTCATAGGAAACTTCTGTATTTTTTGAAGTGGCTCTGGTATTATGTAAATAGCCAATAAACGCTTGTATTTCGCACTTCATATTTCATTCCCCTTCTTATAGGCATAGTACGATTATATATCAACTCCTGCATAAAAATCAAACCCATTTTTAACAAAAATCCTTATTTTTCAAGGTTTTTCACAATGTCCACAACATATCGGACAAAATATTCCCTTTTTATACCACATGTGGTAAACATGAAATTGTTAATTTTTTGTAAACTAAATCCAATTTTTCATAATGAAAACAAGAAGGTTTTGATTAACATAACTTTCCATCCAGATTCCAAGTAAAATACAAATCAATGCACCTGTTAAAAAAAAGAAATACGCTTTATAATCTGCTTTTTCCTTTTTCCCATTTCCCCAGGACTTCTGGCTCATCTGTATTACAAGAAAAAAGAAAAAAAGCCATCCAGGGATATAGAAAAGAGCCTGTGGCAGATAACACATTGCATTCATTGCGATTCCTTTTATCCCATATTCTGTCAGGAACACCGTAACTAGATTTCCTGCTAAAAATCCATACCATAGTAATCCCAGAACCACCATAATCACTCCAAAAGGTGTCAGTCCGCAGATAAGGCCTCCCATAAAAAAAATGCCTCTTTTGATTAAAAGACTGCCGAATAAATACTCCCTGCTTTCTATTACCGGTGCCGCAGAAGAAAAATAAACAGGAAGAAGGCTTACCTGATATCCCTTTTCCTTTATCAGTAAATTACAGCATAAGATTCCAAGCCCAAATCCTGCTGCATATAACATAATCAGACGCTTTATATATTGATTCATTCACTTCACCCTGTATAATGTATGTTATTTGCATAAAAAAAAGACCTGACATATACATCAGGTCTTTTGTAAGCCTCTCAAGCCGATTTCATCACTTAGCGTAATCTACCACTCGTGATTCGCGAATTACATTTACTTTAATCTGTCCCGGATATTCCAGTTCAGCTTCAATCTGTTTGGAAATATCTCTTGCAAGCAGTACCATATCAGCATCTGTGACATGTTCCGGTACTACCATTACACGAATTTCCCTTCCTGCCTGAATAGCAAAAGATTTATCAACACCTTTGAAGGAGTTTGTGATATCTTCTAACTGTTTTAATCTGTTGGTATATGTTTCTAATGTTTCTCTTCTTGCACCTGGTCTAGCCGCTGAAATCGCATCGGCAGCCTGTACAATACATGCAACCAAAGAAGCAGGCTCCACATCTCCGTGATGGGATTCTACCGCATTGATTACAATCTGTGATTCTTTATATTTTTTACATAAGTCAGCCCCAATCTGAATATGGGAACCTTCCACTTCATGGTCAATGGATTTTCCGATATCGTGGAGCAGACCTGCTCTTTTCGCCATTCGTATATCTGTTCCCACTTCCCCTGCAAGTAAACCTGCAAGCTGTGCTACTTCGATAGAATGTTTCAGTGCATTCTGTCCATAGCTGGAGCGGAACTTCATGCGGCCCAGAAGACGAATCAGTTCAGGATGAATACCATGAACTCCTACTTCCAATGCTGCGGCTTCACCTTCTTCACGCATCATGGTTTCTACTTCTCTTTGAGCCTTTTCAACCATTTCTTCAATTCTAGCCGGATGGATACGACCGTCTACAATTAATTTTTCCAAAGCGATTCTGGCTACTTCTCTGCGGATTGGATCAAATCCTGATAATACAACAGCTTCCGGAGTATCATCAATAATCAGATCCACACCTGTCAGTGTTTCCAAAGTTCTGATATTACGTCCTTCACGGCCGATAATACGTCCCTTCATCTCATCGCTTGGAAGCTGTACAACAGAAATTGTAGTCTCAGCCACATGGTCTGCTGCACATTTCTGAATAGCAGTCACTACATATTCTTTTGCTTTTTTGTCAGCTTCTTCTTTTGCCTTGCTCTCTAATTCCTTATAAAGCTTGGCTGTGTCAATTTTTACTTCATCTTCAACAGTTTTCAACAGATAATCTTTTGCTTGTTCGGAGGTAAGGCCGGAAATTCTTTCCAGTTCCTGTACTCTCTGGCCTTGTAATTCATCGACTTTCTTTTCTTTCTTCTTTAACTCTGCTTCTTTTGCTGTGTACTCGGCTTCTCTTCTCTCTAAAGCATCTGCCTTTTTATCAAGAGCTTCTTCTTTTGATAAAACACGTTTTTCGTACTTCTGAAGTTCGTTTCTTCTCTCTTTTGTCTCTTTCTCAAGCTCATTCTTTGTCCGGAGATTTTCTTCTTTTGCTTCCAAGAGAGCTTCACGTTTTTTTGTCTCAGCAGTCTTCAATGCTTCATCTATAATGCTTCTTGCTTTTACTTCTGCGGTTCCAATAGTCTCTGCATCTTTCTCTGCTTTTTTCTTAACAGAAATATTTGCAGTCACCGGAATGGAAACCAGCAAGGTAACAGCCACAGCAACAAGTGCAACTATTACATAGATTGCCACAGGAGCACCTCCTTATTTAGTTTTCATTGTACAAATACAACAGTATAATTTTATACTGAATTTATAAAAAAGTCAACAAAAAGGTGGGCGGTCTTCCCACTCTTTCTCGCCTTTCTCACGAAAAACAGCAAGAATATCAGACGATGAAAATCCTTTCCGCATAAAAAAGCCATAAAGTCTCTGCTTTTCTTTTTCTTCTAAAGGACCATTGCTTTTTCTTTTGCTCTCCATCATTCTGCGTATGGTATCTCTGGGATTCATGGTATCCTCTGCTTCTTCCAGAGCACAGCTTACGATTTGGGAAGGAATCCCCTTCTGCTGAAGTTCCATTTTCAGTCTGGCTTTCCCTTTTTTTTCCTTTTGAAACTCTATATATCTGGCTGCATATCTGGCATCATCAATATAATGAAAGGATTCCACATATGTCAAAGCTGCCTCCACAGCCTCAGAAGGATAACCGCTTTGTTCCAGCTTCCGTCTCAATTCTGCCTTTGTCCTGTCCATTTTTTCAAGAAGATGCATGGCTCGCAGTTTTGCCCTTTTTGTAAGAACTTCATCCACAATCTCCCTGTAGACAGCTTCTTCCAATTCATCTCCTTTTTGAATATGATAACGGGACAGCTCGCCTTTGTATAACACAAAAGCGGGCTGTCCGTCTAATTCAATCTGAAATTTTTGTTTGGTTACAGGCTTTATTTCTGTAACAGTCATGCTCTTTTACCTCTTATTTTTCCTCTTCTGGCTCAACAAACGCTGTTTCCAGTCCCGCTTCCATCTGAGAAGTAGCTGTCTCAGCTCCTGCTTCAGCATCTGCAAGACCGTAATGTACTCTCACTTTTCTTTCAATTTCTTCCGCAATCTGAGGATTATCTTTCAGATATTTCTTTGCATTTTCACGGCCCTGGCCGATTTTTCCATCATTGTAGGCATACCATGCACCACTTTTATTGACAATACCAATGTTGGCCGCAAGATCCAGAATATCCCCTTCTCTGGAAATTCCTTCTCCGAACATGATGTCAAATTCTGCTTCCTTAAACGGAGGAGCAATCTTATTCTTTACAACCTTGATTCTTGTACGGTTACCTACCATCTCTCCGCTCTGTTTCAAAGTCTCAATTCTTCTTACATCCATACGGATAGAAGAATAGAATTTCAAAGCACGGCCACCTGTAGTCACCTCAGGATTTCCGAACATCACACCTACTTTTTCACGAAGCTGGTTGATAAAGATTACAATACAATTGGATTTGCTGATGTGAGCAGTAAGCTTTCTCAGTGCCTGGGACATGAGACGTGCCTGAAGACCCACATGGGAATCACCCATCTCTCCCTCAATCTCTGCCTTTGGAACAAGAGCTGCTACAGAGTCCACGATAATAATATCTACAGCACCGGAACGTACCATAGTCTCTGTAATCTCAAGAGCCTGTTCTCCATTGTCCGGCTGAGATATGTAAAGATTGTCAATATCTACACCGATATTTTTGGCATAAGCCGGGTCTAATGCGTGCTCTGCATCAATAAATCCTGCAATTCCACCTCTCTTCTGTACTTCTGCCACCATATGAAGTGCAACTGTGGTCTTACCACTGGATTCCGGTCCATAGACCTCCACAATCCTTCCTTTCGGAATACCGCCTAAACCAAGAGCAATATCAAGGCTTAATGCTCCTGTTGGAACAGTCTCCACATTCATATTTGCCGCGGAATCTCCCAGTTTCATCACAGAACCTTTTCCAAACTGTTTTTCAATCTGAGCCAGGGCTCCGTCAAGTGCTTTTAATTTATCTTCTTTTTTTAAAACTTCCTTTTTAGAGGAATCTTCTTTCATTGTCTGTGCCATTTCCATTCTCCTATTTTTCTTTACTATACAAAACCGCGAACTTATGTTCGTTTCTGTGTTCCATCATAGTATATTTTCTTCCCATTGTCAACTGTTTTCCTGAGAAGTTCTTTTTTATCACATCCGTTCTTCTCCTCCTTCCATCCTTATTATATTAATCGTCTTTTTGAATACCGCCCCAGATACGAAGCAAGAAATTACAGATTTTTCAATCAGATGGATATTTGAATCACTCCGACCTCTGACTGAATCCTATGAATTTATGATAACAAACTTTTTTGTTTTTCTCAAGAATTTTCGATAGTTCTTTTTCTACATTTTTTGCAGCTTTTATAGATTTGTAAAAAGCCCTTTTCCACAGATTTTCTCTTGCAGAAAAGGGCTCTTTTTCTAAAATATTCTGTTTACTGCATAGACGGCTGGCTCAAAATAGAACGTACATGTGCAACCTCGTCTGGTTTTGCACAAGCTGCCGGAACGTAATAGCTCTTGGCTCTTGCCATTTGATAAATTTCTTCCTGAGACATCTCACACTGGTTTCTCATCTGTTTCAATGTCTGCTTTAACTGCTGGTTCTCCGTCTGGGGAATCATCTCTCCATAGCGTACCAGTTCACCGTTAATCCCTGCCAGGGTATCTGCTACCATTGTTTTGTCTGTCATATCCTTGTCCCTCCTACTGTAAAAAAGTCATAAGCTGCTGTTTGCTTTCCAGTGCAGACTGTGCTGACTTCTGGAAAAACTGTTTTACCTGGGGATCCTGAGCCTCATGGGCATAATCCTGCATTTTGCAGTGGGTGGTGTCAAATCCGCTGATTAAATGGCGCAGATTCTGTAAATCAAGTACTGAAATCTCTGTCATGGTCAAATTCCTCCTGTGTTTTGTTTGCAGATATGCTCTGCATGTACCTTCTTAGTATGACAAGATTTCCCGTTTCTATAACTGATTTTATGGTTTTCTGCTATGAATTTTTAATGATCCGTTTACTACCGGAATATGTAATCAGGAAATAACCTCCGTAAATCACCAAAAGGATACCTGCTGTGGTTAAAATAGATGACAAACTTCCTATTTTGCCCATACTCTCCAACATCAGGCCGATAAACGTCATTCCAAAAACAGAATGAATGAGTGCAACCAAAAGAGGCAGGAAGAAAAACAAGGCAGTCTGGCGGAATAAAGCTTTGGAAATAATTTTTTCATCTGCACCGATTTTCCGCAGCATATCGTACCGTTCTCTGTTATCGGAACTCTCTGAAAGCTCCTTTAAAGCCAGAATCGCTGCACTGGAGATCAAAAAGATAATTCCAAGATAAATGGCAACAAAGGTAATCGTAGCAGAAAGTCCGCCGCTGACTTCTACAATCTGAATTTTGCTTGTAAATAAAATTCCATCTTTTTCCAAAGAAACTGCCTGGCCTTCCACCTCACTTAACTCATCTCTTGTTTCTCCTTGGTAATTTACAGCCAGAAACTCTTCGTTTTTCCATTCTTCTTTTACACTGTCATCCGGCAAAATAATAATCCCACTGTTGGCATGATTTGCCATCATTTCCAGAAAACCGTACTTACATTCCGGATATGCCGGTGTATATTCCTGCCCATCCAGAGAAATCTTATATCCTTCTTTGAGCAGAGGATTTCTTGCTTCTGTAAACATTTCGTAGTCGCTTACCACCGCATAGGTATGAGCCGGTACTTCCAGCTGCTCTGCTCCGTACAATTTTGCAATTTTATTATAATCCGATACCTTCAAAATCTGTTCTGTCATCTTATAGGCCGGAAAATCCATCATGGCTGTGAAATTAAGAATATCTTTTCCCATGGTGTCCTTCATGGTAAGCTGCTCTGTCCTATAGATGGTGACCTGCACAGCATCCGAAGCAAAAACTCCTCTTTCCTGCTGCTCCTGTTTTAATGCTTCCAGTTTTTGTCCTGCCTGCTCATTTCCTCCATATTCTTCTGAATAATATATGGAATAATTAGCATCCACAGGAGTAAGCTCTCCCAGCATTTTCTGAAACTCACTGTTCAGCCCAAGGCCGCCAGCCAGCACACAAATCGTCACAAACAGCATCAGGCAGATCACAGTCATGGAAAATACCATGGTATTTACCTTACTGTGAATCTGGCGGAGGACAAAGGCATTTAAGTCCCGCAGATAAAAACGTTTGCTTTTCTGCACAACATTCAGCAAAAAGCCGGAAAGTGACCAGAAAAACAAAAACGTGCCAATGCATCCTGCCAGAATGATCATACCCACTTGAGATTGTTCCAGCCTGTCCGGATGACAAACCAGATAATACTGGATTCCCAGATCAATAAGTGCCACTAAAAACACCAGGAAACAGAATACCGGATTTTTCATCTTTACCTGCTCATTTTGCTTTCTTGCGGAAAGCAGCTTGATTAGCCGGCATTTCGAAATACTCACTACATTAAAAACAGCTACAATGGCAAACATGATGGTAAAGTATAAGATGGTTTTAAAAAATGCATTCCTGGAAAATACAAACTGGTATCCATCCATCACGCCTCCGAACATCTTCACCACCAGAAGAGACATAAACTGTGCACCGAAAATCCCCAAAAGCAGCCCAACTGCAAGAGAAACAAGCCCGATGAGAAAGGTTTCACCAAGTAAGATTCTGGAAATCTGCCCTTTTCCCATTCCAAGTGTCAGGTAAATACCAAACTCCTGTTTTCTACGCTTAATCAAAAAATTATTAGCATATACGATTAAAAATCCTAAGATAAACGAAATAAATACTGACATGCCGCTGAGCATCTGAATCATTAATTTCATGATGTCATAGGTGGAACTGCTGATGACCTCCATGGCCTGCTGTGAATCCATGGAATTAAACACATAAAAGATAGCCACACCTAAAATCAGAGTCACAAAATAAATGGCATAATCCTTGAAGCTTTTTTTCATATTCTTTACAGAAAGCCTAAATAACATCGTTCAGCTCACCTCCCAGAAGAGTCACTACCTCAATAATACGATTGAAAAATTCTTTTCTGGAATCCTCTCCTCTGTGCAGCTCATTAAACAATTTTCCGTCTTTGATAAACAGAATACGGTCTGCATAGCTGGCAGTAAAAGCATCATGGGTGACCATAAGGATGGTTGCCCCAAGCTTCTGGTTCATATACTGAAAACTCTCCAGCAGCATTCTGGCAGACTTAGAATCTAAAGCCCCGGTCGGTTCATCTGCCAACACCAGTTTTGGATTCGCAACCATGGCTCTGGCACAGGCAACTCTCTGCTTCTGGCCTCCTGACATTTCGTAAGGATATTTATGAAGAACCTGGGTGATTCCAAGCTGCTCTGCTATTTTTTCTACATCTTTCTGAATTTTCTCAGGTTTTACCCTCTGGATTGTCAGTGCCAGGGCAATATTTTCATAGGCGGTCAGAGTATCCAGCAAATTAAAATCCTGGAAAATAAATCCTAATTCTTCTCTCCGGAATCGGTTTAAATGATTTCCTTTTAATCTGGTGATATCAATGTCATCCACCACAATTTTCCCACTGGTAATCCGGTCTATGGTAGAAAGACAGTTGAGCAGTGTTGTCTTTCCGGAACCTGAGGCTCCCATAATTCCCACAAACTCTCCTTCTTCTACTCTGAAACTGATTTTATCTAATGCCTTTGTAAGATTTCCTTTATTTCCATAATATTTTTCGACATTTGCTACCTCTAATACTGTATTCATCCTTTTGCTCCTTTCCTGTGATGACTCTATCATACAGGAAATTTCCCGTAAAACCCATTGATTTGACTTACACTTTCCTTTCATTTTTGTAAGGTTAAAAAATTTCTCCTGTCATACTCCCTTTGGGAAAGCTGATAATCACCTGGCAGCCCTTCCCCTGGGAAGAAACAATTTCCAGCTTATGCCCCATTTTTTCGCAGAGCTTTCTGCACAGATACAATCCCAGACCCGTAGATTTTTTCCCAGCTCTGCCATTTTCTCCGGTAAATCCTTTCTCAAAAACTCTCGGCAGATCCTTTGCCGAAATTCCTGTTCCTGTATCACGAAGATATAATTTTACCTTTTCCTGCTGCACCCTGGCATACCACTCCAGCTTCCGCTCGCCTTCCCCCATATACTTTACGCTGTTAGAAAGAATCTGCTGGAGAATAAATGCCAGCCATTTACTGTCAGAAAATACAATCTCATCCAAATCATGAAGGCTGATCTGAATCTTTTCTTTCAGAAGCAATCTGCGGTTTTTCTGAATCGTTTCTGTACAGATCTGTTTCAAAGACACCCTCTTTAACACATAATCCTTTTCCACATAGTTGCTCCTTGCATAGAACAAGGCCTGCTCCGTATAAGCATCAATCTGCTCTAATTCTTCCATCATACTTTCATCATAAAACTCCCGGTTGTTTTCTACCAGAAGTTTTCCTGTCGCAATAGGAAGCTTGATTTCATGTACCCACAATTCGATGTATTCCTTATATTCCCTGTTATTTTCTTCAAACTTCTGAATCCGCTCTGCCATGGAACGCTCCATTTCCAACATGGCATCATACATCACTTTTCCTTCCAAAAACTCCGGTCTTTCCAGAAGTTCTGGCAAGAGATAAGCCTGATCCAGACTGCGTCTGTTTTTTTCCATATCCTGATAAAAATTTTTTCTTTCTGCATAACTCACATAGGAAAGAAAGAAAAAGATTCCTATAGTTCCTACGCCTGTGATCCACAGATAAAAAGCTGGAACCTTGCTCAAGATTCCAAATGAAATTTCCAGAAACAAAAAGCCTGCCAAAAGCAGGCCATGCAACCATCGGTCTTTCAAATATTCTCTATAATTCATTCTAAAAAATATCCCTGTCCTCTCTTTGTATGAATCACATTTTTCATTCCTATACTCTCTAATTTGCTGCGGAGCCTGGTGACATTTACAGTCAGGGTATTGTCATCCACAAATAGCTCACTGTCCCACAAATCATTGATAAGCTGATCTCTGGAAACAATCTTTCCTCTGTTTTTTGCAAGACTGTATAAAATACGGCTTTCATTTTTTGTCAGTTCTACTTCCTGTTCTCCATTTTTTATGATTCCTCTTGCTGTCTCCAGATAAAATCCACCGCAATCCATCTTATCTGTTTCCTGCTGTTTTCCGTAAGCACGTTTCAGTACAGCTTCCACATGTGCCAGAAGAATTTGCGGATTAAATGGTTTTGCCACAAAATCATCTGCCCCATAGTTCATGCACAGCAGCTCATCTAACTCTGTGTTCTGGCTGGTGATCATAATAATGGGCATGGATGTCTTCTTGCGAAGTTCCTTACACAGATATTTCCCATCCAGAACAGGTAAATTGATATCCAATAGCAAAAGCTGGCCCCCTGCTGTTAAGATTCTTTCTTCCATACACCCATATTCTGTGATTTCTTCTGTTTCATATCCGTGCATGGAAAAAAATTTTTTCAGTTCCCCACGTAATTTATCATCGTCTTCTGCAAGTAATAGTTTCACGTTTCTTTCCTCCGTGTGAGAAAAAGAGCTGCCGGTAAACGACAGCTCCTAAACATCATTTTCATCAATATCCAATCAGCCAGTTATACATTTCCTCATACTGCTTTGCAGAATTAGACCATGAGAAATCTTTTGCCATGGCACGGTCTACCAGTTTGTTCCACTCTCTCTTCTTATCATAGTAAACACCTTCTGCATAGCGGATGGTTGCAAGCATCTCATGTGCATTGTAATTGGTAAAGCTGAATCCTGTTCCGGTTCCCTCAAACTCATTGTAAGGTTCTACCGTATCTTTCAGTCCACCTGTCTCACGCACAATCGGAAGTGTTCCGTAACGAAGGCTCATCAACTGGCTCAGTCCACATGGCTCAAACAGAGATGGCATTAGGAAAGCATCGCAGGAAGCATAAATTCTGTGTGACAGTGCATTGTCATAGAAAATATTCGCAGAAACTTTTCCCTGATATTTCCAAGCAAAGTGACGGAACATATTTTCGTAACGCTCCTCACCGGTTCCAAGCACCACAAGCTGGATATTATCCTGGCACAGTTCATCCATAATATAAGCTACCAGGTCAAATCCTTTCTGGTCGGTAAGTCTGGAAACAACACCGATCATCATGGCTTTCGGATCTTCATTTAATCCCAGCTCTCTCTGGAGTGCAACTTTATTTTTTACTTTTTCTTTGCGGAAATTCTTTGCATTAAAGTTCTTTGCAATCATCTTGTCAGTCTCAGGATTCCACTCATCATAATCCAGTCCATTGACAATACCGCGCAGATCATGTGCTCTCGCTCTCATGAGTCCATCCAGGTTTTCCCCGTAAAACTCAGTCTTGATTTCTTCTGCATAGGTGTTACTTACTGTAGTAATAGCATCTGCATATACCAGACCGCCCTTTAACATATTCGCATCTTTGTATGCCTCCAGTTTATCCGGTGTAAAGAGGTATTCCGGAAGACCTGTCAGTTCACGCATGGTCTTGATATCCCATGTTCCCTGGAATTTTAAATTATGTATGGTCATAACAGTCTTGATGCCCTGGTAAAATGGTCCTTCCTGGAATTTATCCTTTAAATAAACAGGAATCAGCCCTGTCTGCCAGTCATGGCAGTGAATCAAATCCGGTCTGAAATCAATCACTGGCAAAATAGAAAGTGCTGCCTTGGAGAAAAATGCAAATTTCTCAATGTCAAAACGGATATCCCCGTATGGCTGGTATCCTGAGAAATAGTATTCATTGTCAATGAAATAATACTGGACACCTTCATATAGAAGCTGCATGATTCCTACATATTCACGTCTGTATCCAATATCCATATAAAAATGAGTTACATACTGGAGCTGATTCTTATATTCCTCTTTCATACATGAATATTTAGGAATGATTACTCTTACATCAAAATTTTCCTTATCAAAGCATTTTGGCAGGGCTCCTACAACGTCTGCTAATCCCCCGGTCTTAATAAAAGGCACTGCCTCTGATGCTACAAATAATATTTTTTTCACAAAAATACCCTCCTTGCCAGATTCATACAAATATTATACCCCATTTCTGCAGCAAAGGAAAGTTCTTTATGTTATTTTTTATATTCCAGCCGTATTTTATCTGAAATTAGTGCAATAAATTCAGAGTTTGTCGGTTTTCCCTTCCCGGTACTCACAGTATATCCAAATAATTCATCAATGGTATCCATTTTTCCCCTGCTCCATGCAACCTCAATGGCATGCCGGATGGCACGCTCCACCCTGCTTGGCGTGGTCTGATGTTTCTTGGCAATGGTAGGATACAATATTTTTGTGATGGAATTTAACATTTCTAAGTCATTCACTGACAATATAATGGCATCTCTCAAATACTGATACCCCTTGATATGTGCCGGAACACCGATTTCATGGATAATATTGGTAACATCTGCTTCCAGATTCCGTTCAAAATAACTGTTGCTGCTCTCATAAGCATTTACTTTTTTCAATTCTTTCTTTTTTTCCTGCCCTGCCTGCCGTACATGTTTGATTCTGGAAAGCAGCATATTGTTATCAAATGGTTTCAATATATAATAGTTTGCCCCTAACTGAAAGGCATCTTCCGTGATCTGTTCCTGTCCCACAGCAGATACAACAATAAATGCTGGATGTTTTTTCAAATTTGTATCTTTTCCCACTCTTTCCATAACAGTGAGTCCGTCTACCTGCGGCATAATAATATCCAAAAGTACAACATCTGGCTCTTTTTCTTTTATGATATCGTATAATCCGGCGCCGTTATTAGCATGCCCTACTAATTCCAGCTCTTTGTCTTCATTAATCAGGTTTCCCAGCAAATCTAACATTTTCTCATTATCATCTGCTATAGCGACATTTAACTTCTCCATTACTTATCCTCCATCTTTTTTGTTACAACTCTTTTCTCCAGCATATGACGGGCGCCCTTTTGAATCGTCATCCTGAAGACTATTAGTATTATATTATCAGTTCCTATCCAAATCAAGGAGAATCATCTTACAATTTATCTTTATATCTGATAATTTGTTTAATAATTCTACATTTTTTGTTTATCATCACACAATTTTCGACACCTTACCACAACATATTTTCTATAAAGATGCCGTATCCTTTTGCCGGATCACGGACAAATACATGTGTCACGGCTCCTATGATTTTTCCATTCTGCAAAACCGGACTGCCGCTCATCCCCTGGACAATCCCCCCTGTTTTTTCCAGAAGCCTGGAATCTGTAACCTGGATTTCAAAAGCTTTGTTTGTATCTGCACGCTCCTTATAAATATCTGTAATCTGAATTTTATAAGTCTTTGCACCTTCGCCAAGATCCGTGACAATTTCTGCATCTCCTACTTCTACTTCTTGTTTATATCCGACTTCTGCCTGCATGACCGGCCATTGCTTGGGATCAGATATTTTTCCAAAAATCCCCTCCTCTGTATTTTTTACAATCTGTCCCAGTTTCTTGCTATCCTGATATTCGATATATCCGGATAATTCTCCCGGCGTACCTTTTGCACCTTTCATAATAGAAAGTATCTGTGCCTGGTAAAGCTCTCCTCCTGATACATCTAAAAGCTGTCCTGTGTCTGTATCACTGATTCCATGTCCAAGGGCACCAAATGTACCATCCTGTTCCATATACGTCATGGTTCCGATTCCCTGGGTATTATCTCTAACCCAGATTCCCAGTTTGTATTCTGATTCCCCTGTCTGCACTGGTTCCAGCGAAAGAGGTATTTCCTCTCCCTTGCGGCTGACCAGAAGATTCATGGTTTCCCCTCTGCTGTCCTGGATTTCGCTGATGAGCTGCTTTTTCCTGGTGACAGGGCAGCCGTTTACTTCTAAAATATAATCTCCTGCTTTTGCAATATTCGCAGCTGGGTCTCTTACAATGCCATCCTGTCCCATGATTTCTCCTGTATCCACAATTAAGACTCCCTGGGTCTCCATGTACAATCCTACCGGCATACCACATACGGATAATATCTTATCCTCCACCGTTTTTACCTGAACCTGCTTCAGGGGAAAGATTCCTAAAAAAGAACATGGAATCCGGTAACTTCCATTCTCCGAAACATCAATCGTATCTGGATAAGTCACCATAGGCAGATCCAGAAAACCTGTAAGTTCCTCTTCCTGCCCGGAGCGGATATAAACCGTATCCGGAATAGCCTGCTTCATCCTGTTAATCCCAAAACCGCCTGCTGCTAAAATATCCGCTACTAATAATACGAAAAGAAAGAGGCGATAATTACGTTTTTTAGACAAAAAATCACATCCTTTCTCATTTTTGTTAAAAATACTCACTTTTACAACAAAAAAAGATACACCTTTTGTGTACCTTTTTAGTATGTGAACTTTTGTCTATTTCACTCTTGTATTTTTTTGTTGCTGTGCCAAATCTTTCATTTCTGCTGCATTTTCCAAAACAGCCTGTGTGATCTTCACTCCGCCCAGCATTCTCGCCAATTCTTCCACTGATTCTGTATAGGAAAGAGCTCTGATACTGGTACTTGTCTCCATATTTTCCACATTTTTTTCAATGAGATAATGGGCATTGGCCTGAGATGCAATCTGTGGCAGATGTGTGATACAAAGAACCTGTCGTGATCTGCCGATTGCTGACATTTTCTCAGCAACCTTCTGAGCAGTTCTTCCACTGATACCTGTATCAATCTCATCAAAAATCAAGGTTTCCGTATCATCCTTATCCGCCATCAGCGTTTTGATAGCAAGCATGATTCTGGAAAGCTCACCTCCTGACACCACTTTTGACAATTCCCGTACCGGCTCTCCCGGATTGGTGGAAATCATGAAACAGATTTGATCTGTCCCCTGTGATGTAAACTGCTCTTTTTTCTGAAAACAGATTTCAAATTCTACATTTAAGAAATTCAGATCCTGCAGTCCCAGAACAATTTGTTTTTCCAGTTCTTTTGCCCAGGTTTTTCGAATCTGTGTCAGTTCCTCACAGGCAGATTTCAGTTCTGCTGTTTTCCCACTTAATGCTTTTTCCAAAGCATCCTTTTGCTCCTGAAAATGCACCAGTTTTTCCAGATTTTTTTCCTTTTCTTCTTTGTAGGCTAAAATTTCTGGAATCGTCTGCCCATATTTTGCTTTCAAATGATTGATCAGGTCCAATCTTGTCTCTATCTGCAGAAACTCTTCTTCTGAAAATACAAATTCTGACAGATAAGAAGAAATTTCCCGGTTGAAATCATTAAGCAGGCTGTCTATATCATTCAGCATAGCGTATAAATCTTCCAGACCTTTATCATATCCTGAAATCTGGGAGAGTCTCTGCAGGGCTCTGCCTACCTGCTGACCCCCTCCCTCCTGCTCATATCCTGTAAGCTGGTATGCGATTCCCAGGCTTTCTGTAATCTGCTTGCTGTTTGAAAGTCTTCGGTAAGCTGTCTCCAGTTCTTCGTCTTCTTTTGGCTTTAATGCAGCTTCCAAAATCTCCTGGATTTCATACTCCAGGAAACTGATTTCTCTTCTTCTGTGCTCTTCGTCTATCTGGTAACTGTCCAGTTCTTTTTTTATCTGGCTGTATTCCTGGTAAAGCTTTTTAACTTTCTCTTTTTGCGGAAGGATTTCTTTCTGCCCATAATCATCCAGAATCTCCATCTGTTTTTCCGGGTATAGCAGGGACTGATGTTCATGCTGCCCGTGGATATCCAGAAGCAGTGCAGCGATTTTCCGGATAGCAGATGCCGTACAGGTTTCCCCGTTGATCTTGCTGATGCTTCTGCTTCCTGTAATCTTCCTGGAAATGATCACCTGTCCGTCTTCCGGATAAATCCCTAATTCTTTTAGCTTTTCTTCTGTATCGGGCCGTACCTGAAATACCAGCTCTACAAGGGCATTGACCGCACCTTCTCTGATGATTCCTTTTGGCATTTTCTGACCCAGTGCCAGATTTACAGAACCTATGAGAATGGATTTTCCGGCTCCTGTTTCTCCTGTGAGAATATTCAGTCCTTCCTCAAAATCCACCTCTGCTTCTTCTATCAATGCCAGATTTTTAACATGTAAATGTACTAACATTCCGGAGCACTCCCTTTTCTTTTATACATGAATGATTTTTCTGATTTTATTCATCAATGCCATGGTATCTTCCGGAGTTTTACTAAAGCAGGCTATGGTATCATCACCTGCAAGGCTTCCAACAATCTCCTGAAGATTCATATGGTCTAAGGCGGCTGCAGCTGCATTTGCCATTCCGGAAGAAGTTTTGATTACTAAAATATTCTGAGCTACATCCATAGACAGAAACGCTTCTCTGAGCACTCTGATATATTTCTCACTGTCCGGTGTATCCTTTGCAGTCATAATGGTATATTTAGAGCCTCCATCATGTCTTGCAACCTTCATAAGCTTCAGCTCCCGGATATCTCTGGACACGGTTGCCTGAGTCACCTTGAATCCTGCAGCATTCAGACGTGCAGCCAGTTCTTCCTGAGTTTCAATATCGTATTGCTGAATCAATTCAATTATTTTAGAATGTCTGGCAATCTTCATTTTCATCCTCCTGCTAATTTTTCATTTTTTTCCGAAGTACCTCTAAAAAGCTGATATTACTGATTTTTACTATTTTTGTATCTCTGTCAGAGCGGCGGATCACAACCTTATCTCCAACCGTCATGGAAATATTCGTATCACCATCAAAAGACGCAACTGCCTTTCCCTGTCCCGGCTGTACCCCATGGGTGATTTCCACGGCAATCTCATCTCCTGCCGGGAAAATAATGCTTCTTGTATTTAAGGTATGAGGCGCCACAGGGGTCATGATCATAATATTGGTCTCCGGTGACACAATGGGGCCTCCTGCGGAAAGGCTGTATCCCGTAGAGCCTGTAGCTGTGGAGATAATAATGCCATCTGCTTTATAGGCGTTTAAAAATTCCCCATTGACATAATTATTAAAGCCGATCACACGCAAAGGACCGTCTCTCCCAATGACAATATCATTTAAAGCCACATCTTCTGCCACAACTTCGCCATTATGATAAACCTTGCCATTTAACATCATACGGCTTTCCAGCATATACTCATCTGCCATCAGATGATTCAATGCCGGCTCTATGGATTCACGGTCTATCTCTGCAAGATATCCCAGCGTTCCAAGATTAATTCCCAGAAGCGGAATCTGGCGGCTCACCACATCCCTTGCGGCTTGCAGTAAGGTTCCGTCTCCTCCCAGGACAATCACGCATTCCACATTTTCCGGAATGCCACTGATATCTGTGTAATGGTGAAATGGCTCCCTGGTACCGGAAGTAGCAGGCCGGATAATGCAGGAGCATCCATGAGCTTCCAGATAACGTGCTGTCATAGCTGCCACCTGCATTCCTTCGTCTTTCTCACTGTTTGCAATAATATAAAATTTATTCATAACTATTTATCCAGTTCTCCATGAGCCTTTTTGACGGTTTCCTCCACATCAAGAGTCGCATCTTGCGGAAGACCATCTACTTTCTTCTTTAAATGAAGAAGGTATTCTATATTTCCCTCCGGGCCTTTAATGGGTGAATATTCCAGATGAAGTGCCGCATATCCAATGCTCTGCCCATAGGAAATCACCTTTTCGATCACTTCTTTGTGAACTTCCGGATCACGGACTACACCTTTTTTCCCTACTTTTTCCCTGCCTGCTTCAAACTGTGGCTTGATCAGGCAAACTACTTCTCCGTCTTCTTTTAAAAGATGGTACACAGGAAGCAGAACTTTCGTAAGGGAGATAAAAGAAACATCAATAGAAGAAAAATCTGCTGCTTCTCCCAAATCTTCCGGCACCACATAGCGGATGTTTGTTTTTTCCATACACACTACACGCTCATCATTACGGAGCTTCCAGTCTAACTGTCCATGACCTACATCAATGGCAAACACTTTCACTGCACCGTTTTGGAGCATACAGTCCGTAAATCCACCTGTAGAAGAACCCACATCCATACAAACCTTATCCTTTAAGGTTACACCGAAATGTGTCATTGCCTTTTCCAGTTTCAGCCCGCCTCTGCTGACATATTTCAGGGTACTTCCCCTTACTTCAATATTTACCGTATCCTGGAACATTGTTCCGGCCTTATCCTCTTTCTGGTTCTCCACATAGACATTTCCTGCCATGATCACAGCCTTCGCCTTTTCCCGTGATACTGCCAGTCCACGCTTTACCAGCAGAACATCCAGACGCTCCTTCATCTATTCTGCCTCCTTTATCTTCTTATAAACAGAAACTGCATCAATTCCTGCTTTTTCTTTTAGTTTTTCCGGATTTCCATGCTCTATAAAGGAGTCCGGAAGTGCTATGGTCAGTATTTTTACTTCCGGATGTTCCCTCCGCATATAGTCTGCAACCTGGCTCCCAAAACCTCCGGCTGCTACATTTTCTTCCATTGTCACAAGGATTTTATGCTCTTTTGCAAGACGGTCCAGCATCTTTTTATCCAGAGGCTTTACAAATCTGGCATTTACCAGAGTAGGAGCTATCTTGTCCTGTAACAGCATTTCACGAACCTGTACTGCTGTTTTTACCATACTTCCTACTGCCAGAAGTGCAATCTCTTTTCCTTCATATATCACTTCGCTGTGTCCCTTTATGACGGGTTCCCTGTATTCCTCAAGCCCATCATAGGCTTCTCCTCTTGGGTAACGGATGGCAATAGGACCGTCATATTTCACTGCAAATTTCATCATATCAGAAAGCTCCCATTTATTCTTAGGAGCCATGACTGTCATATTGGGAATCATGGATAAATAGGTCAGGTCAAAACATCCCTGATGTGTCTCCCCGTCGCTGCCTACAAGGCCTGCACGGTCTACTGCAAAAATCACATGAAGGTTCTGCAAACATACATCCTCAATAATCTGGTCTACTGCCCTTTGAAGAAAAGAGGAATACACTGCCACAACAGGAATCATCCCTCCAAGAGCCAGGCCTGCTGCAAAGGTCACCGCATGCTCCTCTGCAATCCCCACATCAAAAAACCGTTCCGGGAACATATTTCTGAATCTCTTCAAGCCTGTACCGTCAGGCATCGCTGCTGTTACAGCCACCACTTTTTCCTCACGGTCACCAAATTTTCTCATAACCGTTGAGAAAATATCTGTATAGTTTGCTTTCCCCAAATTGCTGATGGGAAGCCCGTGTTCCAGGTCAAAAGCCGATGTTCCGTGGAATCTGGCCGGATGCCGCACAGCCGGATCATAGCCCCTTCCTTTTTCTGTTTTCACATGAATGAGAACAGGCCCCTGTACTTTTTTTGCCTCCTGGAATACCTGGATCATCCTGTGACAATCATGACCATTTACAGGACCCAGATAGGTAATGCCCATATCTTCAAAAAACATTCCCGGAATAACCAGACGCTTAATGGTATCCTTTGTTTTGTGAATCTGTTTCACTGCTGCCGGACCGATTCCCGGAATCTTGTTTAAACTGTTTTTAACTCCCGTCTTCAAGCCGTGATAACCCTCTGCGGTACGCATATTGCTTAAATAACTGGAAATACCGCCTACATTCTCTGAGATAGACATTTCATTATCATTCAGGATAATAATAAAATTCTTTTTCAGGGATGAGGCATTGTTTAAAGCTTCGTATGCCATGCCGCCCGTAAGAGCCCCGTCTCCGATTACGGAAATCACATGATAATCCTGTTTCTGCAAATCTCTGGCACATACATATCCGACTCCTGCGGAAATCGATGTGGAACTGTGCCCCGTATCAAAGGCATCACAGGCACTTTCACTGCGTTTTGGGAATCCGCTCATTCCTCCCAGCATTCTAAGCTGCTCAAATCCTTCTTTCCTTCCTGTGAGGATTTTATGCGTATAGGACTGATGGCCTACATCCCATATAATCTTATCCTCCGGAAGCTGGAATACATAGTGCAATGCCATGGTCAGCTCCACTGCCCCAAGATTGGATGCCAGATGCCCGCCTGTTTTGCTCAGATGCTCCAGCAAAAACTGCCGGATTTCCTCTGCAAGCTGCGGAAACTGTTCAACCGGAATATGTTTAATATCATTTGCTTTCTCAATTTTTTCTAAAAGCATTTGTCATGCACCTCTATTTTCTGCGGGTACACAGATAAAGGAATACTTCTTTTAGAAATTCCTTTTCTCCCGGAAGCTGATAAAGAAGTTCAACAGCCTGTTCTGTCAGTCTCTTTACCTCTTCTCCCGCTTTTTCAATTCCTTCCAGAGTTACATAGGTAGTCTTATGGTTCTTTTCATCACTCCCCACAGGTTTTCCAAGTTCTTCCTGGCTGCTGGTCACATCCAGAATATCATCCTGAATCTGGAAAGCGATACCAATATTGCTTCCAATCTGCTGTATCTCGGTAAGATTTTCTTCCCCTGCCAGTACAGCCCCTATCATAAGAGACGCTTCAATCAGGGCAGAGGTTTTATTCTCATATATAAAATCCAGCATTTCTTTAGACAGTGGTCTTCCGTCATTTTCAACATCTACCCCCTGTCCTCCCAGCATTCCGCTGATTCCTGTCTTTTCACCCAGAATTTTCAGAGCTTTTGCCACACGGAGCATTTCTTCCGGCTGCTTCGTCAGATCAAAAGCACAAAATGCTGTTTCATACGCATAATTTAAAAGGGCATCTCCCGCCAGAATGGCAGCAGATTCTCCATACACCACATGAGTGGTTTTTTTCCCTCTCCTGTATTGGTCATTATCAATAGCCGGTAAATCGTCATGAATCAGAGAATGGGTGTGTATCATCTCTATGGCTGCCATGAATGGCTCCACCAGGTCCGATTTTCCCCCAAGCATCTCATACATGGCTGACATCAACACAGGACGCAGACGTTTTCCGCCTGCTTTCATACTATAATTCACTGCCTCAGCCAGTGTCCTGGAAAATCCATCTTCTTTTGGAAGATAGGACTCAATGACCTGCCAGGCATTCTGCGTTCTTTTTTCTAATTCCTCTTTAAAATTCACTGAATTCACCATTTTCATTTATTTTCAACATTTTTTTCTCAACGGTATCAATTTTGCTGCTGCACTGTCTGAGCAGTTCCATACCCTTCTGATATATAGAAAAAGAATCCTCCAGAGAGATTCCCCTGCTTTCCAAACGCTCTACAATCCCATCCAGTTCCTTTAAGGATTCTTCTATTGTCAGGTCTTCTCTTACTTCCTTTGCATTATCTGCTGCCATGAGCATTGCTCCTTTCCTGTGCCATGGTTTCTGTAACCTCTGCTGTAATCTTTCCGTCCGTCACCTGAATCTTTAACACGTCTCCCGGCTTCACCTGGTCAATCTGGGTGACACTGTGATTGTTTTTATCTTCCACATAAGAAAATCCCTGGTTCAGCTTATCTAAAGGAGATAATCCTTTTAACCGTTCAATATAAATATTCAGATTCTGCCTTGCCCTGAAAATCTGGTTTTCCATGGCACTGTGAAGCCTTTCTTCCGCATCCAGCAGGTGAGTCCGCTTTTCCTGTATCTGATAAGCAGGACTGGCATATTCCAGCTTCATCTCATACTGTCTCATTCTCTGTCGCAGAAAATAAATCTGGTTTTCCATGCTGTGCTCCAACTTCTGCCGATATGCCCGGAAGGTTTCCAGAATCTGCCGGACATCTGCTACCGCCAGTTCTGCTGCTGCCGAAGGTGTCGGTGCCCGAAGATCAGCGACAAAATCCGCAATTGTGGTATCTGTCTCATGTCCTACTGCTGAAATCACCGGAGTGCGACAATTAAAAATAGCCCTTGCCACTTCTTCTTCATTAAAAGCCCATAAATCTTCTATGGAGCCACCGCCTCTTCCCACAATGATCACATCCATGCCTGCGGCATCCAGAGTCTCGATTCCTTTCACAATGCTTTCTTTTGCACCTTCTCCCTGCACCAGTGCCGGGTAAAGAACAAGCTGCACATACGGATTCCTCCGCCCTGCAATATTGCGGATATCCTGGATAGCTGCCCCGGTAGGTGCTGTCACAATCCCAAGTTTTTTCACATAAGCCGGAATGGGCTGTTTATACTCTTTTGAAAACATGCCCATTTCTTCCAGTTCTTCTTTTAGTGCCAGATAACGCTCATAGAGAAGTCCTGCACCTTCCAGGGTAATCTCCCTGGCATAGAGCTGGTATTTGCCATCCCGCTCATACACGCTGACACTGCCGCCTGCCACTACCTTGTCCCCGTTTTTCATCTGAAACCCCAGACCTTTTCTCTGTCCTGCAAACATAACACAGGACAAGGTTCCTGTTTCATCTTTTAACGAAAAATAGATGTGGCCGGAGGTGTGGTATTTACAGTTAGACACTTCCCCTTTGATATAGATTTTATTCAGCATAAAATCCTGATTAAACATATTTTTGATATAGGTATTGACCTGGCCTACAGAATAGATACTGTTCATAAGCTTTCTCTGGAAATTTTACCTAATATTCCGTTAATAAACGATGCCGAATCCTCGCCGCCGAAATTCTTGCTGATCTCAACAGCCTCATTGATGGCTACCTTGGTAGGAACGTCCTCATCATACTTCATTTCATACACAGCAAGACGGAGAATATTTAAGTCCACCTTGCTCATTCTTTTTGTCTTCCAGCCTGTGGAATTTTCGTTCAGAATGTTATCAATCTCTTCCAGATGTTCTTTTACACTGGCAAACTTAGTTTCCATATAAGTCTGCTCCACTGGTGTCAAATCCTCAAGGCTGTCAAAATAAAGCTGCATCTGCTCAGACATTTCCTCTGCTTCATTAAACTCACTCACAAAAAGGAGCTTAAAAATGTGTTCTCTCATCTCTCTTCTACCCATAATTTCCTCCGTCGGTATGATTTTCTTAAAAAGATAAGGTGCCTCTAAAAAAGACACCTTATCACCTTGCTCTTTTAGAATGTTTACTTGTCAATGAACTTTATCAATCTCTACGCTGGCAATGCGTACATTTACATCAGAAACAGTAAGACCTGTCATATTCTCAATGGCTGCCTTCACTCTTTCCTGTACTCTCTTGCTGGTTTCCAGAATATTAAATCCGTATTCAATATTCAGTGCCAGATCCACACAGACTACATCCTCCAGGACATCTACCTTTACACCCTTGGACAGATTCTTCATACCCAGTTTTCCAACTAATTCGTTGGTAATATTTCCGGCCATGGAGCCCACACCTTCTACTTCTGTGGCTGCAAGTCCTGCGATAATCGCAACAACTTCGTCTGCAATCTGTACTTCCCCAAGAGAACCATTATCATGTATTTTATACGTATTTCTGTCTTCCGCCATAATTTTCAACCTCCTATAGGAAATATCCTGTGTTTTATTATACCAAATAGTGGCTGAAAATAAAAGCTGTTTTTTGTTTTTTCTATCTGCTTTGGCGTAATATGGAGCTGATTCCAAGCACCGCACCATAAAATACCCCTGCCACTGGCCATACAATCCAGGTTCTGTGCCACTCCATTGTTGCAAAACTCCAGCCAAGGTAAACCGCAGTTACTGTACACCAGTAAATCGTATCTATGATATCATTACGTTTGTTCTCCATTTTCTTACGCCTTGTGTAATCCCCTTCTTCTAAGAGTTTCTGAAAACTTCCATATAACGTGCAGGTCAGCACAATCAAAAATACACCAATTGCCACAAGGATAAGACAAAGAATAACCCCCAGTATTGCCAGCATTCCATCCTCATCATTCACGGCCAGTACCATGATGGGAACTGCACTTAAAATACAGAGAAGCACGCCAAGAACAAGCCTGCGGCTGTGAATACCTTCATATTTTTGCTTTTCATTCTCAACCATCCCCTTAACTCCATATGCCAGTTCTACTGGTTCTTTTTCAAGGAATTCATACTGTTCCAGCCTTCTTCCATAAATGAGGAAAAGTGCCACTGCTGCTGCAACGGAAAGCAAAAGCACGGTCATTCCTATCCCTACTGCGGCTCCTTCTGCAATGACATATCCACCTTCTTTATCAGACAAACCTCCCAGCCAGATCAAGAGAACAGGAGACAAAATACAAAGCAGCACACCAAACGCAATCTTTGACGCAGCATTTCTCACTACCCCAAGATAGCAATTCGCATCTTCCAGGGAAATCGACCTGAGATTCTCTTCCTCCACATAGAAACCTGATACATTCCTTTCCGGTATTGCTGTTATTTCTTCTTCATTTTCTAGCGAATCTTTTAAAAGGTAATCCGTGCTCACAGAGAAAAGATCGCTCATCTTAATGATCTTGTTTAAATCTGGGATAGACCCTGCACTTTCCCATTTAGAAACCGCCTGTCTGGAAACTCCCAGCCGGTTCGCAAGTTCTTCCTGTGACCATCCGTTTTTCTTTCGTAAATCTGTTATTTTATCTGCCAAAATCATGCTGGCTCCTCCTTACGTATTTTTTCTTGCTTCAGCATAGCAAATTCTATGGTTGCCAGCCACCATCCACAGTTAGAAATCTGTCAACTGACAGTTGCAGATGGAATTTAAAATAAATCCAATGTATTATCCAGATATATTTTTTCTCTGACATGCAGATGATACTCCGGTTTTGTCATATAATAAAGCAAAAATTCCAGAATCAGGGCACTGCCAAGTCCCCTGCCTTCGATTTTAAAATTAGAAAATCCCATTGGCAGATAAATATTCTTTATATCTTCCATACTGATAAAGCCCGGATTCTCCATTGCTTTTGAAAACCGATAGCCCTCTTCTGCACCCGGAGCGGCACAAGGATGATCCGGACAGTCTTCTCCAAGATTCTTGCGGCTGACTGTTTTGTAACATTCTTTTCTGTCTTTACAGCCAAACCAGCAGCACTCGTTGCATAAAAATTCCACTTTATCCTTCTGCTGTTCTGACAGCGTATGTAATTTCTCAAAAGATTTATTCAAACGAAAATCCGGCACCACATAAAGAAAATCATCACGGTTTATTTCCTTCACAAGCTGTTGAAAATCCGTCAGCACCTTTGTGGTGGAGGAGACAAAATAAAGACCTGGGTACTCTCTTTTCAGATAATCCAAAAGTAGCTCTGAGTGAATGATCACGCCATTTCGTGTTTGATTCTTTTTCTCAAACACGGCACAGAGCCTATTGCATTTGGGGTCTAAAAGATGCCTCTCCTCAAGCATAGAATTACTAAATGTCAGCCTAGCTGAAATCCCGTATTCCTGCATCAGTGCCAGAACCTCTTCTGGATCATGATTTCCCTCTCCCATACGGCCTCCACCCCAAATACAGTCTGCTGGAGCACCATAGACAGAGCCAATCTCACACCAGTCATAAAAATATTCTCTGTGCTCACGGAATAAGGGCAGAAACTCCCTATACAGTTCATAAAACTCAAACAAACCAGGAAGGTGGTAGTATGCAATCGCTTTTTTTAATTGTTTCATAAATTTCATTCACATCTCATTTCTTGGTTATAGTAGGTTCCTTACACCTGTTCATAGATTATAGCCTACCTTTTCACAGTTCAAATAGGCTATGCAGGTAAATATCTCCTTCACGGCCTATATTTTAAACGTGGTGACAGGCCAAGATTATCGATTTTCACAATCCAACTTACTTTTTTACACTTTTTAGTAGGTGGATTTATGAATGGTTCCACTTTTGACCTATTGGGCGTGTTATTTTGTAGGTTGAAATCTTCGTATTGATGGTTTCGGCCTATTGCTGCTCTTTGTTTGTAGGCCGATGTATGTCATTTTACAATTTCTACCTACTTTCCTATAAGTATATCATAACGATGCTTGTCTTACTATACTGATTCAGAATCTCAAAATCACATTGCCAAAACGGAAATACGGATGTACTAATGAAAAGGAATCTATTTTCCTTGTAAATTTAAGTCAATCCAGTATAATGATAAAAAAGCAATTCAGTTCAGGCAAAGGAGGAGTTTCAATGAGTGAAATACATATCCAGAACTTAACCAGAGATTACGGTTTGGGCAAAGGAATTTTCGATATCTCTATTCAGGTGGAACAGGGTGAGGTATTTGGATTTTTGGGTCCAAACGGAGCTGGAAAAACAACCACCATCCGTCATCTGATGGGATTTATCAAACCTAAAACTGGAAGCTGTCAGATTAACGGGCAGGACTGCTGGAAAAACCGGGAGACCATTCAGAAAAAACTGGGGTATATTCCCGGAGAAATCAGTTTTTTTGATGATATGACGGGAACCGGATTTCTGAAATTCCTGTCAGAATACCGGAATATAGGCAAGGGAAACCGCATACAGGAAATGCTTGACCGCTTTGAATTAGACCCCAAATCCAAAATCAAAAAAATGAGTAAGGGAACGAAACAAAAGCTGGGTATTGTTGCCGCCTTTATGCATGACCCGGATATCTTGATTTTGGATGAACCTACAAGCGGGCTTGACCCGCTGATGCAGACCCGTTTTGTGGAATTGATCACGGAAGAAAAAAAGAAAGGGAAAACCATTCTTCTGTCAAGCCATATGTTTGATGAGGTAGAACGTACCTGCGACCGTATCGGAATGATCCGAAATGGAAAACTCTGTGCAGTTGATTCCGTTGAAACCTTGAGAAAACGCCACATGCACACCTATACAGTCCGTTTAGACTCACCAGAACAGGCAGAAAACTTTGCAAAAGATTTTAATGGAAACTGCTATGGTTCTACGGTTACAGTAGCCGCAAAGCAAAGTCTTGAAACTATTTTTATGGATTATTACGGAGGTGAAAAGAATGCTTAATACCACTCTGTATAAACGGGAAATGAAGGGCAGCCAAAAAATACTCCTCATTTTTGCCGCTGTCATCACCATGTATGTTTCCATTATCATCACTATGTATGACCCTGAAATGATGAAAACACTGGATAGTTTTTATGAGGTAATGCCTGAAATCATGGCGTCAGTTGGAATGACCGCAGGAGCTACAAGCTTAATCGGATTTATGATTTCCTACCTTTACGGATTTATCTTATTAGTGTTTCCTATGGTATTTTGTATTTTACGAGGAAACGGTCTGATTGCCAAATATGTAGATAAGGGTGCAATGGCTGCCTTGCTGGCAGCACCGGTAAAACGCAGGACTGTTGCAGCAACACAGGCCTTCGTTCTTATCAGCGGAATCCTCCTGCTTGTTCTATATACAACTGGACTGGAGATTGTAATTGCAGAGGCAAACTTCTCCAGTGAACTTGTACTTTCGAAACTTCTGAAACTAAACGCCGCCCTGTTGTGCTTGCACTTATTTATCGGCGGAATCTGTTTTCTGGCATCCTGCATTTTTTCAGATACAAAATACAGCATTGCTTTCGGAGCCGGTATTCCAGCACTTATGTATGTGCTCCAAATGCTTGCAAATGCAGGGAAAAAGGCGGAAATGGCAAAATACTTTACTTTCTTTACTTTGTTTGACCCCAACGGAATCATAGCAAATGAGAGCAGTGCAATCATCGGAGCTATTGCTTTGGGAATCGGAGGGGTTGGACTTTATCTCACAGGAATTATGATATTTGATAAAAAAGATTTACATATTTAAATAATAAATTCGGCAAAAACCACCGTATGAATAACTCCAGACGGTGGTTTGTTTTATTCCTCTTTCTTATCCTTGAAATCGCCTTTTCCATAACAGGGTGTGCCACTTTGCAGAGTACACCAGCAGCAGTATAAAAATACAGTTATTTTTCGCTATACTGATACTTATTTAATCTTTTGCCTACAATGATACAAATGGTACTTCCACTTATCCCAAGTATAAACATCATAAGTGCCGCACCTGAACCTTTTCCCGTACCAAAAAGTGTTTTTAGAACTGATAAATCACCATATGCTGCCATAAGTGTGCATTACATCGATTCTCTGCAGGATGCGGTAGAGTCACAGTGGGATGAAAA
>Peterbilt_p2__coassemble_180_pt1 | contig 66891 bp, 67 predicted proteins | sample Peterbilt_p2__metabat2_high_PE_039 | metagenome-assembled genome bin Peterbilt_p2 | reverse complement strand
CTGGTGTAGGGTTGATTGCTGTAACCAGAATCAGTTTTCCGTTTGGAGCATCAGACTCATTTAATAAATTGTAATCAATTTTTGCTTTGTATTTTCCGTACTGTTCCAGATATTTGTCATCAATACCTGCTTTCTCCGCAATTTTAGTAATTGGCTCCATAGTGCACTCCTGTGCAATTTCAATGTCAGTTTTGAATCCCATAATAATATCCTCCTTAAAAATAATGGTTTCTTTACGCCCTTTTTCCAGCTCATCCTCCTAGTTGAAAAAAGGGCAACATTTGTAAATCTGTATCTATCTACAAATGTTGCCCAGACGGTCGGCTTTTATATGGTTCTGATTCCCCTGTGGTACTCCACATCTATCCGTCAGTAATCAAAACTATGGTTATAATCTATCACAAAATTACCCAGCTGTCAATGTATCTTGTTAAAGTTTGTGAAATTTTTAGCATTTTATTTTTCTGCAATAAATGCAAGCACCTCTTCTGCTTCCGGCATGACACGAAGAGCACCTTTTTTTGTTGTGATCAGCGAAGACGCACCGTTGGCAAAACGGAGCATTTCCTGAAGATTTTCTTCTGTCAGTCCTGTAATTCCATGCTCTAATACATAATTTAAAGCACATGCACCAAACGTATCTCCTGCCCCTGTGGTCTCAATGGTGTTTTCCTGTAAGAACGGAGCCTGGAATACTTCTTTTCCTTCGTGAAAAGAAATACTTCCTTCTTTTCCCATTGTAACATTCATAACTTTGATATCCGGATACTGTTCCAGGAGCATATGTGCTCCTTCTTTCACATCCTTTGTTCCTGTCATAAATTCCAGCTCTTCTTCTGAAATTTTAAGAAGGTCACATTTAGACAGACCATACGCAATCTGTGCCTTTGCCTCATCCATGGACTTCCACAGCGGTGGTCTTAAATTCGGATCAAAAGAAATAATAAGACCTGCCTCTTTCGCAATATCAATGGCCTTATAGGTAGCTTTCCGGACTCCTTCATGCGTCATGGAAAGTGTACCATAATGGAATGCCTTTGCAGATGCGATGTAGTCTTTCTCAATCTGGTCTTCTTTTAACATCATGTCTGCACCAGGATTTCTGTAAAATGCGAAATCACGGTCTCCATCTTCAAAAGTATGTACAAATGCCAGTGTAGTATGGACTTCTTCATCCTCATATAAATGACTGGTATCAATGCCCTGTTCTTCTAAGGCACCACGCAGGGATATACCAAACTGGTCTTTTCCCACAACACCTAAAAAGGAAGTTTTTTTGCCCAGTTTATTTAACATTGCAAGCACATTACAAGGTGCTCCGCCCGGATTGGCTTCAAAAATAGGGTTTCCCTGTCCGCTGACCCCGTTTTCTGTAAAATCAATCAACAGTTCGCCTAATGCAATCACATCAAATTGTTTACTCATCTTCCTGTCTCCCTCATTCTTCCCGCCCGGCTCATTCTATCCGCAGCATTTTTCTTTACTGTGAATTATATCTTTTTTCTCTGTCATGTGCAAGAATGTTCCAAAGCTTCCCTAAATTTTTTCACTTATTCTGCAAATTTTCCATATTTGGAACCATAGGATTAATGCATTTTCAGCACTACCCTTACATCGTCAAAATGTCCCAGGATAATTAATGTCTCATCCCCTTCAAAGACATAATCTGCTCCCGGAAGAGGGGATAATTTTTCATCTTTCTTTGTTGCTAAAATACTGATGGCATATTTTTTCCGTACATCTTTTTCTAAAATAGAGCTGCCTGCCCAGGATTTTGGTACTGGAATTTCGTAAATAGAATATTCATCTGTAAGTTCAATACAGTCAAAAATATTATCGTTTCCATACTTCACTGCCATCCGCTGTGCCATGTCTTTTTCCGGGTACACAATACGGTCTGCACCGTTCCTTAACAGGAATTTTGCATGTACATCTCTATTGGCTCTGGACAAAACAAATGACGCACCACAGTCTTTTAAGAGAGCAGTAGTCTCCAGGGAACTTTGGAAATTGTCTCCAATAGCAACTACACACAGATCAAAATTGCGGACTCCCAGTGATTCCACAAATAATTCATTGGTAGCATCTCCAATCTGAGCCTCTGTCAGCATATCCATGGCATCATTTACCCGTTCTTCACAGATATCTATCCCTAAAACTTCATTTCCTTCTTCTATTAATTTCTCTGCCATATGTCTTCCAAAACGGCCAAGGCCTATGAGAAGAACTGATTTCATAACGTTTCCTCCTTTTCTATGTATCTCTTACCCAACTGCTATTTTTTCTGCCGGAAGTTTCGATGGAATAGCCGAAAGTCTGCTGCTGAATGCAATCAAAATGGTGATTCCTCCTACTCTTCCGATAAACATCAGAAGAATCAATATTATATGCGACAGTGTACCTACCTCTGCTGTAATTCCAAGAGATAATCCAACCGTGCATAATGCGGAAACCACCTCAAAAATAACCTCCTTAGCTCCTATACCTTCCACTGCACAGATAATCATAGAAGATACAAATGCCAGACTGCCATAGAACATTAAAATACAGGCAGCATGACGAATAACTTCCCCTTCTACTCTTCTCTTAAACAATTCCACATCTTTTCTTTTTTTGAACTCTGTCCAGATGGTCAGTAATAAAATCGTCATGGTTGTGGTCTTGATTCCACCTGCGGTAGAACCGGGTGAACCTCCAATAAACATCAGACACACCATAAGCATCTGGCTGCTTGGACTGAGCTGGTTCAAATCCATGGTGTTAAATCCTGCGGTTCTTGGTGTTACAGCCTGGAAGAAAGAACACAAAATCTGTTCTCCCAGATTTTTGCCCTCCATAGAAGGTTTTCCATATTCAAACAAGAACATGAATAACGTACCTCCTGCCACCAGAGCCACTGCTGCAGCCAGCACCACTTTACTGTGAAGCCTGTACCTGCTGATATGCCATTTCCAGCGAAGTGCATCTTCCCATACGAGGAAGCCGATACCACCCACCAGAATCAACCCGGCTATGGTAATTCCCACCAGATAGCTGTCCGCTGCTGTAATAAGAGAAGAACTCGGCTGATAATATCCCATGAGATCAATTCCCGCATTACAAAATGCCGAAATAGAATGGAATACCGAAAAATACAGGCCTTTTCCAAAGCCAAGGCGCGGTATGTAATAAAAACTTAAAAGCAGAGCTCCTAAACCTTCAAAAAATACAGTACCTCCTAAAATCAGCCTGGACATCCGCACAACTCCTGCCACCTGAGGAGCCCCCACGGATTCCTGCATCAGAAGTCTCTTGGACAGCCCTATTTTCTTCCTGGTAAGGGTCATGGCTGAGATAGCAATGGTCATGAACCCCATACCTCCAATCTGTATAAGAACTAAAAGGACTGCCTGTCCGAAACTGCTCCAGTAGGTATAAGTATCATGTGTCACCAGACCCGTCACACAAGTTGCGGAAGTTGCGGTAAACCATGCATCCATGAAAGGAACCGGCTCATGGTTTCTTCCCGAAACAGGAAGCATCAGTAAAATAGTCCCTATGGTAATAACCAGTACATAGCCTACTGCAATAATTTTTGTTGTACTCCATTTTTGTTTCTTTTTTTCTGATATCTGCATTTTATTCACCTTTATGTTCTGTCTCATCTTCACTGCTGTACATCCATTTCAGGAGATCATTGATTGCCTCACGGATGCCATTAAGAGGTCCATCGAAAACTCCGGCCTTGTAAAAATTAATGGCAATTGCCCCTACAGGTACTGCCAGAATCATGCCCAATACACCGCTGAACTGATAGCCCGCATACATAAATACCAGGGTCAGAAGCGGATTGATACCAATTGTATCTCCCACTACCTTTGGTTCGATGATTCTCCGCACAAGCTGGGTGATTAAATATAAAATAATCAGCCCCACTGCATATTGCACATCACCGGATATGATTTTAAACAATGCCCATGGAACAAAGGCAGTTCCCGTTCCAAAAAATGGAAGCATGTCCAGCAGTGCAATCAAAACTGCAAAAACTGCTGCAAATTTCACATGTAGAATCATCAGTCCAATAAAGATGATAACACCGATTACCCCCATAATTTTAAACTGTGCCTTAAAATATCCCCCAAACACCTTCTTAAGACTGTCTGTCAGCATACGCCAGTGTTCCTGAATCACCTTGGGGGTATTTGCCCTGCCAAATTCCAGAATTTTATCTCTGTCTGCAATAAAGAAATACGCTGAAAGAATCGTAAATATAATGGCAATTAAAATACTTGGCAGGTTCTTTGCAATAGCTCCTGCCTGATCTACAGTAATCTGGCTGATTTTGCTCACTGCCTTCCCGGCAAGCGTTCCTACATTATCCTGGAATTCCTGAAGGCTGTCCTGAACACTTTCCGGAAATTCCTCGATAATCATTGATAAATTTTCTCCAGCCACCTGAAAATCCTCCCGGATTCCTTCGTACATTGCCGGTGCCTGTTCAATCAAAAGCCTGGTCTCTTCTATGGTCTTAACTCCAATCAGATAAAGACCTCCTACAATCGCTGCTAAAACACCAATGATCAAAAACATGGATGTGTGCTTTCTGGCGACTTTCAGCCGGCGTTCCAGCATCCTTACCAGAGGATTTGCAATCAGGGCAATCAGCCATCCAATCACAAAGGGCATAAAAAATTTCATAAATTTTATACCAAGAAAAATCCCTGCTGCAATTGCCACTATGGTAAATAGAAATACCACAATACTTTTTACATATTTTTTCCATTTCATATGCGTAAACCGCTCCTGTCTCTACATCTCTGTCAAAAATCCAAAAGGTTCCTTATCATGAAGAAAATGCATCAGCATGTAGGAGCACATGATTGCCACATTTTCCTCTTTTAAGATTCTTCTGACCTCTTCCCTGTCTGCCAGTACCACTTCGATTTCCTCGGTATCTTCTAAGTATTCCTGGGAAATCTCTCCTTTGGAAATCCCAAACACTGCTGCACAGGATTCGTCTGTCATGCCGATGGTTGTAAAAGCTGGTTTTTCATAGGCAGGATTAACATCCATTGGCTGAAATTCCAGACCTGTTTCTTCTTTCATTTCCCGCACTGCTGCCTTGCGGTAATCTTCATTTTCTTCCACAAGACCTGCCGGAAATTCATAGATATAATCATCAATAGAATAACGGTACTGCCGGATCAGCACTACTTTATCCTGATTTTCCCCATATAAGCTGTAAATAATCACGCCATCCGGATTATTTTTCTTTGTATTGAGTTTTAGCCTGCTCACATCTTTTGCCCTGGAGGCCACATAGTATTTTCCTTTTTTTCCTGTCTTGGACTCTCTGTCCAACTCATACATATTCAAAAAAGGATTCTCTGTGGTTTTTGTTACTTTTTTAATTTTTGCCATTTTGCCCTCCTTTAAAACAGTTTGTCAAAAAGAGGATACCCTTTTTTCAGGTATCCTCCCCTATTATAACCCTTCGCCTATCTGATTTCAATAAAGAGCTTTTTTATCTGATTTCTCTGGTCGCTTCAAAAAGCCATGCTTTTTCTTCTTCCTCAAGAAGCGGTCCTACTGTCTCATACACGTTCTGGTGATAAGCATTCAGCCAGTCTAACTCTGCTTTCGTAAGCATTCGTGGCAAAATAGCCTCTCTCTCATAAGGAACAAGTGTCACGGTCTCAAATTCCATAAACTGTCCGTAACCATTTTTCTCCGCCTTTTTGCACAGCATCAGATTTTCTGTACGGATACCATATTTGCCTTCCAGATAAAGCCCTGGTTCATTAGAGGTGAGCATTCCTTCTTCGAAAGGTACACTATTTCCTCTTCTTCCTTTATTGCTGAGTCTCCAGTTAATGTTCTGGGGTCCTTCATGCACATTCAACAGATATCCAACACCATGTCCTGTTCCATGGTTAAAGTCAAGTCCTCTCTCCCAGAGCGGTCCTCTTACAATGGCATCCAGATTCGCACCGCTGCAGCCATACTGGAATTTCGTCATTGCCAGACGGATGTGGCCCTGAAGAACTAAAGTAAAGTGTTCCTTCTGTTCCTGTGTCAGTTCACCCACCGCAATAGTTCTGGTGATATCTGTAGTACCCTGCCAGTACTGTCCGCCGGAATCAATGAGGAAAAATCCCTTTGGCTCTACATTGGCATATTCTTCCGCTGTAGGTGCATAATGGCACATAGCGGCATTTGGCCCGTAAGCACAGATTGTTTCAAAACTCAAATCCAGGCAGTCCGGATCTTGTCTTCTGAACTCCTCACTTTTTTGAGCTGCACTGTATTCTGTCACTTCACCGCTTCCAACATTCTGTTTCAGCCAGTAGATAAAACGGCACATAGCCTTTGCATCTTTTACATGGGCAATGCGGATATTTTCCTGTTCCACCTGGTTTTTATTTCCCTTCAGCACTGCCGCAGGATTCTTTTCAAAAATCACTTCTGTATGCTTTGGAATGCTTTCATAAATAGTGAAATTCGTACACACATCTTCTACCATAATCTTATCGGTATCTTTCAGAGTTTTCACATCTTCATACACCTGGAAATATGGGCAAAGAACAACTCCCGCTTCTTCCAGAGCCTGTCTTACTTCCGCAGAAACCGCTTCTTCCTGTACATAGAATTTCACTGTTTCCATATCCATCATCACATAGGACATCACCACAGGATTGCAGACAATATCATTTCCCCTGATATTTAATAACCATACAATATCATCCATACTTGAAATCAGATGTACGTTTGCTCCTGCTTTTTCCATAGCAGCACGTACTTCTTTGATTTTCTCTTCTCTTGATTTTCCCGCATATTTGGTATCCAGAAGATAGACCTGCTCTTTTGACATCTCTGGACGGTTCTCCCATATGCTTCCAACCAGGTCTTTCTGACATTTGAATGTTCCTGATTTTTTCTTCAAAATTTCTAGAAATTCTTTTCCTTCTTCCACATGAATGGTTCTTCCGTCACAGCCCAGACATCCATGCTCCGGCAGATTTTTTTCTATATATTCTTCAATGGTAGGAACTCCCTCTTCTCCCATTTTCATAAGGATGACACCTGTTCCTTCCAACTGTTTTGCAGCCTGAATGAAGTATCTTCCATCCGCCCAGAGACATGCTTCCTCTTTAGCCACAATCAGAGTACCGGCAGAACCTGTAAAGCCTGACAGCCATGCTCTTGCCTTAAAATAATCTCCAACATACTCAGACTGATGGAAATCTGCTGTGGGCACCAGATACAAATCTATGCCTTCTTTCTGCATTTCCTGCTGCAGTCTTCCAATTCTTTCCTGATTTACATTCATGTCAAACGCTTCCTTTCAACATTTCTTTTATTGAATCCCTTTCATGGTCAGGGAAATTCTCTTTTTCTTCATATCTACACCAAGAACTTTTACATCCACCACATCACCTACGCTCACTGCTTCCAGCGGATGTTTGATGAACCGTTCTGTCATTTCTGAAATATGCACAAGACCATCCTGATGTACACCGATATCCACAAATGCACCGAAATCAATGACATTTCTTACAGTTCCCTTGAGAACCATGCCCTCTTTTAAGTCCTTCATATCCAGCACATCGGTACGCAGAATCGGCTTCGGCATCTCCTCACGTGGGTCTCTTCCCGGCTTGGTCAGTTCTTTTACAATGTCACGGAGAGTCATTTCGCCTACCCCAAGTTTCTTTGCCATCTGAGCATAGTCTTTAATATAATATACCGTAGAGCCCTGGAAGATATCTTCTGGTTTCATTCCCATATCTGCCAGTAATTTCTCTGCTGCTTCGTAGCTTTCCGGATGTACGCTGGTGGCATCCAGAGGATTCTTTCCTCCCCGGATACGCAGGAATCCCGCACACTGTTCAAAGGCTTTTGGCCCTAATTTTGCTACTTTTAACAGCTCTTTTCTGTCCGTAAATTCCCCGTTTTCTTCTCTGTAAAGCACGATATTTTTCGCAATCGCCTTGCTGATACCAGATACATATTCCAGCAGGGAAACGGATGCTGTGTTCAAATCTACGCCAACCTTATTTACACAGTCTTCTACTACGCCTGAGAGTGCTTCTCCTAATTTTTTCTGGTTCATATCATGCTGATACTGTCCCACACCGATAGATTTCGGATCGATTTTTACCAGCTCTGCCAGTGGATCCTGAAGTCTTCTGGCAATTGACGCTGCACTTCTCTGTCCTACATCAAAGTTAGGAAATTCCTCTGTTGCCAGCTTACTTGCTGAATACACAGAAGCACCCGCTTCATTGGTAATTACATACTGAACCTTTTCCGGAATTTCTTTTAAAAGTTCTACGATTACCTGCTCAGACTCTCTACTGGCTGTACCATTTCCCACAGAAAACAGAGTAATATTATATTTTTTAATTAATTTTTTTAGGGTTTCTTTTGCCGCCGCTATCTTGGCCGGTGTAGTCGGTGCAGTAGGATAAATCACTGTAGTATCCAGCACTTTTCCTGTGGCATCTACCACTGCAAGTTTACATCCGGTACGGAAAGCCGGATCCCATCCAAGAACTACCTGTCCTACAATAGGAGGCTGCATTAAAAGCTGTTCCAGATTCTTTTTAAAGACTTTGATAGCTCCGTCTTCTGCTTTTTCTGTCAGGTCATTGCGGATTTCTCTCTCAATAGCCGGGGCAATCAGACGTCTGTAGGAATCTTCAATGACGTCTTTTAATACCGATGTGGTATTAGGATTGTTCTTTGTGATAATCTGTTTTTCCAGATAACGGAGAATTTCTTCCTCAGGAGCTTCAATCTTCACTGTGAGAATCTTCTCTTTTTCTCCTCTGTTAATTGCCAGCACTCTGTGCCCTGCCACCTTGGAAACTGCTTCCTGATATTCATAATACATATCATAGACCGTAGATTCCTCTGGTTTTTTTGCAGAAGATACAAGAAGCCCGGTCTTCATGGTCATCTTACGGATACGGATACGGTAATCAGCCTCATCAGAAACACTTTCAGCAACAATATCCATAGCACCAGCAAGTGCTTCTTTGACCGTCTTCACTTCTTTTTCTTCTGAGACAAATGCTTCTGCTTCTTCTTCCATAGACTTGTCTGTCATCTGAAGTTTCAAAATATTTGCCAGAGGTTCCAGTCCTTTTTCCTTGGCAATGGTCGCTCTGGTTCTTCTCTTCGGCCTGTAAGGGCGGTATAAATCCTCCACTACCACCAGTGTCTGTGCATCCAAAATCTGTTTTTTCAGTTCTTCTGTGAGCTTTCCCTGATCCTCAATACTGGACAATACCTGGTTTTTCTTATCTTCCAGATTTCTCAGATAGGTAAGTCTTTCAGAAAGATTACGGAGCTGTTCATCATTTAAAGCACCGGTAGCTTCCTTACGGTAACGTGAAATAAAAGGGATGGTATTTCCCTCATCTATCAATGAAACGGCTGCTTCCACCTGCCATTTCTCTACTTTTAATTCCTGGGTAATTACTTGAATAATGTCCATATAAAACGTCCTTTCTTTCCCTGAGTTTCCATGACAGAAATTCTATTTCATCCATAAAATCCTGCCATCTACAACATTATCAATGCACAGCGGATTTGTCAAGAAAATTGGTTGCCCCCGAAAATATTCCGTGATAGAATAATGAATAACATCCTTGAAAATCTAAATTTCACAGAAGAAAGGTGGATTCATTTTTATGGAAAATCCTTATAATGACAATCACAATAACGGCTATTACCAGCCATATACACCGCAGTCTTCCCCTGAGCCATCTCCATCCGGCTTTCAGGGCAATCCTACCATGGCATCTCTTTCACTGGTCATGGGTATTCTGGCACTTTTATCCGTATGCTGCATGCCTCCGGCCCTGTTTGTCTTTGCAGGTCTTGGTATCTTATTCTCCTGCCTTTCCAAAGGACAGTATGCCCGTTCCGGCCCTGCAAAAGCCGGTATGGCGATTTGTGTCAGTGCCCTGGTTCTCGCTTCGGCATTTATTATTTCGCTGTGCACATTTTTCATGGCGACAGATGAAGGCCGTGCCTTCATGGAAGATTACTTCTCCATCTTATTTTCAGATGAGCCTGCTGAAGAAGAACTCTATGATTTCCTGGATAAGTATCTATATGAGGGAGAAGACTTCCCGGATGGCTATGACGATTATGATGACTACGATAGTTATGATGAATATGACGATTTCTTTGACGATGAGATGCCTTTCTATTATGAACAGCCGGACACCATGCCGGACTCTAATGGAGAAGGAAACTTTATCTGAGACCCCCACATATAAAGCAGGACTTCCCGTGTGTTTTGGAATTCCTGCTTTTTCTTTATGCCAGTCCGATTCCCCATACAGCTTTCACCACATTTTTCACCACCCATTGTATCAAAATAATTGCTATGGCAATATAAAGATACCAGTCTGTATATGGCATTCCTATTTTAAATTTTCCCTTTGAGAGATACTCTATTGTATGGGAAATCATAAAGCAGGCATATAAAACACCTCCGTATAACACCACTGGATGATAGAAAAAAGAGGTAATAAAATGCCCTTTCAGCAATTCCAGAAACGCTCTGGTTCCCCCGCATCCCGGGCAATAATATCCTGTCCATTTGTGAATGAGACATGGTAATGTCAGGAACCTGATATGAAAAATCTGTCTCCCTGCTGCAAGAATCAAAAACACCAGCAACAGAATCCATCCGCCCTGATACAATCCTTTTTCCTGCTGTCTGCTGTGTACTTTCTTTCCCTTCATTTCTGCCAATTCTCCCCTTGTAACCTTTTTTGAATATGTTATAATGGTTCAATAGAATTATACCACAGATATTAGATAAAAGATTGGAGATTATTTATGAAACGTACTTCTGCAAATCTAAAAGCCCTTGCAAGGGAATCCCTCTTGGGGAATTTCGGTCTTCCTGTCTCCGGTTATCTACTGATTACCGTATCCACCATCGTTCTGAGCATGGTTTTAACAGGATTTCTTGATTTTTCCAGCACCATAAGCCTTGTGACCAGCCAGATTCTGGTGTACCTTTTTTCTCTGCTTAGTTCCCTGCTCATGGCAGGATATAACAAAATGCTGTTAAATCTAAGCAGGAAAATGCCTTATTCCCTCAAAGATATTTTATATACTTTTTCCCACAATCCGGATCGTTTTATCGTAGTAAATTTTCTGATGCTGCTGGCAGGAATCCTGGTATCTCTTCCATTTGATCTCCCAAGTTACACCAGCACATCTATGAACGCTATGATGTTAAGCCTTGTAGGCATCCTGGTACGCAGCCTTATGAACATTATCCTCGGTGCTTTCTTCGGACTTGCCAATTATCTGCTTCTGGACTACCCTGAAATGGGAGCTATGGAAGCCATGAAAGAAAGTCTGAGACTTATGAAAGGAAATAAAGGCCGATACTTATATTTATACCTTAGTTTCCTTCCTTTGACTTTTGTATGTACTTTTACCTGTTATATCGGTATTTTATGGCTGCTGCCTTATATGCAGACCACACTGGCATTTTTCTATATGGATATTACCGGGGAACTGGATACACCGGTGATAGAATCAGGAAATGTTCAGGATGATATTTTCAACCAAAATATGTAATATGGATAACAAAAGGTGCCACGTAAGCAAAACAGTCTGTCTTGACAGTCTTGCTTACATGGCACCTTCTTCTAATTATTACATTTTTCCTTAATTCTCAAACAAATATCCCAGCAATTCATGGCCCTTTTCCAGAAACTTTCCACTCTTTTGGGCTTCTTCCTCATTGTATTTCCAGGAATGTTTCTCCTGTTTTCTACTGTCATACAATAGATACGGAACCGGATTCCCCGTATGGGTTTTCACACAAATCGGCGTAGGATGATCCGGGAGAATCAACATTCTATATGCCTCTCCTGACGCATCCAGTCCTTCCTTCACTGCTTTTATCACTCTCTGATCCAGATACTCAATGGCCTGGATTTTCTTTTGGATACTTCCCTGATGCCCCATTTCATCTGGTGCTTCCACATGAATATAAGCAAAATCACATCCATCTACAAGCATTGCATCAAGAGCTGCTTGGGCTTTTCCTTCATAGTTGGTATGCAAGCCTCCATTGGCACCTTCTACAGTAATATTCTGCATTCCGGTACCCACAGCAATGCCTTTTAATAAATCCACGGCTGAAATCATCGCACCTTTTTTCTGAAACTTTTTCTCAAAGTTTATCAGAGAAGGTTTTGTCCCTGCACCCCAGAACCAGAGACTGTTTCCGGGATTAAGCCCCTTCTTCTTCCGCTCCAGATTAACAGGATGGTTCACCAGAATCTCATAGCTTCTTTTCTGCATATCCAGAAGCATTTTTTCTTCTGCCACATAATCTGCAATAACCTTTCCCCTGATATCATGTGGAGGTGTCAGCGGCACTACCATGCCCTGTTTCCAAATCAGGCAGTGACGGTAACTGGTTCCCACATAAAACTGAAATATTTCATTTTGAAGCTCTTCTTGTACTGCTTTTAAGAGTATTTCTGCTTCCTGTGTGCTGATTTCGTCTGCACTGTGATCCAGGATATGTTTTTCCTCATACATCTCTTCCTCTTCGGACAGGGTGACTAGGTTGGCACGGATAGCCACATCTCCTTCTGCCATCTGAACCCCGATATTCAGGGCTTCCAGAGGAGAACGGCCAGAATAATACACCTGAGGATCATACCCCAGTACGGACAGGTTCGCCGTGTCACTTCCCGGGCTCATCCCGGCTGGAACGGTTTTCACCATACCGATTTCTCCCTGTGCAGCCAAAGCATCCATCATGGGTGTCTGGGCAAATCCCAGGGGCGTATTTCCTCCCAGTTCCTCCAACGGCTCATCTGCCATTCCATCTCCTAAGACCACAACATACTTCATAAATCATCCCACCTCTATGCTCTTACACGGATTCTGCTGACGATGCCTGCAAGTTTTCCTGCTTTTTCGTCATAGTCTCCCTCACTCATCTTCTCTGTTACAAAGCCAAACTCACCTTCCAGTTCCGGAAGTGCAAGTATCTTCACCTCTCCAAAAACTTCTTCTACGGCTGTATGATTTTCTGCTGGATTTCCTTTCATACGCACAAAGAACTTATGCTGTACATCCTTGGTATCCACCATATCAAGTCCATGGCTGCTCCAGCTCATCATGACCGTCTTATTCAGGTGTTTTGCACAGTCCACCACATCTGCTACCACAGCACTGGCCGTAGGCAGTTTTCCTGCACCGCTTCCATAAAACATGGCATCTCCTAATACATTTCCATGAACAAAAATGCCGTTAAACACACCATTTACACTATACAGCGGGCTGTCCTTTCCAATCATGACCGGACATACCATTGCATAGAAACGATTGCCCTTTCTCCTGCTGGTTGCCAGAAGTTTGATGCTCATTCCCAGGGCATTGGCATATTTCATATCTTCTACCGTAATCTTCGTGATTCCTTCTGTATAAATATCCTCGTAGTTCACGTGGGAACCATAAGCAAGAGACGAAAGAATCGCAATCTTTCTACATGCATCATATCCTTCCACGTCTGCTTCCGGGTTCCTCTCTGCATATCCCAATTCCTGTGCTTCTTTTAATACGGTATCAAAATCTGCATAATGATCTGCCATTTCTGTCAGAATGTAGTTAGTTGTTCCGTTTAAAATACCGGATATTTCGTCAATTTCATCTGCTGTAAGTGATGAATTCAAAGGTCTGATAATAGGAATTCCGCCTCCACAGCTTGCCTCGAACATATAATTTACATTTTTCTCAGCAGCCAGCTTCATCAATTCCTGACCATGTCTTGCTACCAGCTCTTTGTTGGAGGTACATACATTCTTCCCTGCCTCCAGAGCCCTTTTTGTAAAGGTGTATGCCGGTTCCACACCACCCATCACTTCTACTACGATTTTAACCTCCGGGTCATTGACGATCTGTTCATAATCATGAACTAAAACATCTTCAACAGGACTTCCCGGAAATTCTCTCAAATCCAGAACATATTTAATACGGATTTCATCTTTTGCTCTTTTCTTGATACTTTCAAAATTTGTTTCTATTACCTCGACAACACCGGAGCCAACGGTGCCATATCCTAATACTGCAATCTGAATCATGCTGTCTCTCCTTTTGTCTCTCTACTCTCTTCCCAATATCTTGAGATAATGGACTCCTTCAATATGTTCAATATTCTCTACCATTGCCGCCGCATCGCCTTCTGCCTCCGCAATGGTTACACTCAGGGTAAGCGATGCAATCCCATTCATAGGAATACTCTGATGAATGGTCAATATATTTCCATGGAACTTTGCAATAGTTCCAAGTACAGCAGAAAGCAGTCCAGGCTCATCATCCATCTGAATGATGAAAGTGATGTTCTGTCCCCTTGTCTTTTCTTTAAAGGGGAAAATGTCATCTTTATACTTGTAAAAAGAGCTTCTGCTGATGCCCACAGCATCGACAGCTTCCTGCACGGTTACGGACTTCTGAATATCCAGAAGTCTCTTTGCCTCCACTACCTTCAGCAATACATCCGGTACTGCTTTTTCTGTCACTACAAAATACCTACGATTATCTGCCATAACTCTACCTTTGTTCTTTTCAAAAACACATTTGTTTGTCCTCAAAAGATATTACCACACTTTAGGACATTAATCAACTACTTTTCCAATTTACCAAGAGCAACCCATTTCAGGTAAGCATTAATAAAATTATCAATATTTCCATTCATTACTGCATCCACATTTCCTGATTCCTCATTGGTTCTGTGATCTTTTACCATGGTATATGGCTGCATGACATAAGAACGGATCTGGTTACCCCATCCGATTTCTGTCAGCTCGCCCTGAATGCCGGATAATTTCTTCTCATTTTCCTGCTGTTTTAATAAATACAGTTTTGCCTTCAGCATCTGCATGGCTTTGTCTTTATTCTGGAACTGAGAACGTTCATTCTGGCACTGTACTACAATTCCTGTAGGAAGATGGGTGATACGGATAGCAGAAGAAGTCTTGTTAATGTGCTGTCCGCCGGCACCGCTGGAACGGTAGGTATCAATACGCAGATCATCTGGATTAATCTCTACATCCACATCTTCTTCAATGTCCGGCATGACATCACAGGAAACAAAGGAGGTCTGACGTTTTCCTGCTGCATTAAAAGGTGAAATACGCACCAGACGGTGTACACCTTTTTCTGATTTTAAATAGCCATAGGCATTTTCTCCATTGACCTGGAAGGTAACAGACTTGATACCTGCTTCTTCACCGTCAAGATAATCCAGGACTTCTGTAGAAAATCCCTGGCGGTCAGCCCAACGCAGATACATACGGTAGAGCATGCTCGCCCAGTCACAGGATTCTGTACCACCTGCACCTGCATGGAGAGTTACAATGGCATTATCCTTATCGTATTCTCCTGAGAGCAGGGTTTTAATCCTGATGTGATCAAAATCACGCTGGAATTCATCCAGCATTTCCTGGATATCAGGAATAACAGAAGCATCGTTTTCCTCATATCCCATTTCAATCATCAGCTCGATTTCTTCTTTCTGATTCTGCAACTTGTGATAGATTTCCATATCCCCTTTCAGGGCACTTAATTCCTTCATCATCTTCTGGGAACGTTCTGCATTATCCCAGAATCCCGGAGCTTCCATTTCACGCTCCAGTTCTTCCACTCTCTGCTCCTTATTCTCCAGATCCAGAGAATCCCTTACCTCTTTTAAAGGCTCTTCATAAGTATTCAAGGTATATTTAAACTGATCTAATTCAACCATACACAATTTCTCCTATTCTTCATCAATTTCTACGGTTACCATATAAATACTGACCTGCTGCTCTACTTTTACTACTGTTCCGGTCAGTTTTTTTAAAGGTTTCTTCAGATTGCTGGACATCGCTTCTGCTGGCCGGATTGTATAATAATACATCATCCCAGCCATGGTAAGTGCCTGGTCTTCTTTTAATTCCACCCGGTCACCTGGCTTTACAAGTCCTTCTCTCTCCATTGTGAAGTCTACCATCTGTCCCATATCTGCTCCTCCTTTCCAAAAGCACCACCTATCTGTTTCCAAACAGTATCAGAAAAACTGCTGCAGCTACAGTTTCCCGTATCTACAGCAGTTCTCTTATTTGTTATACTGGCTTTCTGCCGCAGCACTGCTTATATTTCTTGCCGCTGCCGCATGGGCAGGGATCATTTGGATATACTTTCTTCTCTGCTCTTTGGACTGGTTTTTTCGGTTCGGTCTCATCTTTGTTGGTTCCGGTTACCTTAGCTACCTGTTCTCTTTCTACTTTATGCTCCAGACGTACATGATACAGAAGTCTCAAGGTTGCTTCCTGAATCGCTGCGATCATACCGTCAAACATTTCATATGCCTGCATCTTGTATTCTACCTTTGGATCTCTCTGACCATATGCCTGAAGACCGATTCCCTGACGGAGCTGGTCCATATCATCAATATGATCCATCCATTTCTGGTCAATAACCTTCAGAAGAATAACACGTTCCAATTCACGAAGCTGCTCTGCCTCTGGGAATTCTGCCTCTTTTTCTTCATAAAGCTTCACAGCTTTTTCTTTCAGTTCCTGTTTCACCTGATTCTTTTTCTTGCCCTTCACATCCTCAAAAGTAAGAGGTGTCAATGGAATCGTAGGCAGCAATACTGCATTGATTTCTCCTAAATCCCATTCTTCCTGATCCACATCATCAGACAGGCACATATCTACTGTGTGATCCACTGTATCTGTGATCATCTTATAGATAGAATCACGCATGTTTGCTCCATCCAGAACCATACGTCTTTCTTTATAAATAATCTCACGCTGCTCATTATTGACCTGGTCATAATCCAGCAGATTTTTACGGATACCATAGTTATTTCCTTCAATCTTCTTCTGAGCCTTTTCAATAGCACTGGAAAGCATCTTGTGCTCAATCTGTTCATTCTCAGCCACACCCAGGGATTTGAACACTCCCATGAGTTTCTCAGAACCGAAAAGACGCATGAGATCATCTTCCAGAGAAATATAGAAGCGGGACTCACCCGGGTCTCCCTGACGTCCGGAACGGCCTCTTAACTGATTATCAATACGGCGGGATTCATGACGTTCTGTACCGATGATTTTCAGACCACCTGCATTCTTAGAAACTTCGTCAAGCTTAATATCCGTACCACGGCCTGCCATGTTTGTGGCAATGGTAACATTTCCTGCCTCACCTGCGTGAGCAACGATTTCTGCTTCCTGCTCATGGAATTTCGCATTCAGTACCTGATGCTGGATACCTTCTCTCTTGAGCATACGGCTTAAAAGTTCAGAAGTTTCAATAGTAATGGTACCTACAAGCACCGGCTGATTTTTAGCATGTGCTTCCTTCACAGCTTCCACAACTGCACGGAATTTTTCCTGCTTGGTCATATAAACTGCGTCTTCCAGGTCAATACGTGCTACTGGTTTATTGGTAGGGATTTCGATAACATCCATGCCATAGATATCACGGAACTCCTGTTCTTCCGTAAGTGCTGTACCGGTCATACCAGATTTCTTTGCATATTTATTAAAGAAGTTCTGGAAAGTAATCGTAGCCAGAGTCTTACTCTCTCTTCTTACTTTCACATGTTCTTTTGCCTCGATTGCCTGGTGAAGGCCGTCTGAGTAACGTCTTCCCGGCATAATACGTCCTGTAAACTCATCGACGATCAATACTTCATCATCTTTTACTACATAATCCTGGTCTCTGAACATGAGATAATGTGCACGGAGAGCCAGAATAATGTTATGCTGGATTTCCAGGTTTTCAGGGTCTGCCAGGTTTTCAATATTAAAGAATTTTTCAACCTTTTTCACTCCCTGTTCTGTCAGGTTTATAATTTTATCTTTTTCATTGACAATGAAGTCACCGGTTTCTGTGATTTCTTCACCCATAATGGCGGTCATCTTGGTCATCTCACCGCTGGCTTCTCCACGCTCTAACTGTTTTGCAAGAATATCGCAAACCTCGTAGAGTTTTGTGGATTTTCCACTCTGTCCGGAAATAATCAGAGGAGTACGTGCCTCATCGATCAAAACAGAGTCAACCTCATCGATGATCGCATAATGCAAATCTCTCTGAACCAGCTGCTCTTTATAAATGACCATGTTGTCACGAAGATAATCAAATCCCAGTTCGTTGTTGGTAACATAAGTGATATCACATGCATACTGGGCACGTCTTTCATCATTCTTCATAGAGTTCAGAACTACACCTACTGTCAGTCCTAAAAACTCATGGACTTTTCCCATCCACTGGGCATCACGGTTTGCCAGATAATCATTGACTGTTACAACATGAACACCTTTGCCTTCCAGGGCATTCAGGTATGCAGGAAGGGTAGACACAAGAGTTTTACCTTCACCTGTCTTCATCTCGGCAATACGTCCCTGATGAAGAATAATACCGCCAATAAGCTGTACACGGTAATGCTCCATACCCAGCACACGTTTTGCAGCCTCTCTTACTGTTGCAAAAGCCTCTGGGAGAAGCTGATCTAAAGTTTCCCCTTTTTCCAGACGGTTTTTATACTCTCTGGTCTTTTCCCTCAGCTCCTCATCGCTCAAAGCCTGCATAGACGGGCGGAGAGCTTCAATTCTATCCACAGTTGCGTAAATACGTTTTAATTCCCGCTCACTGTGTGTTCCAAACATTTTTTTAATGATATTCATGTATATTACTCCCAAAATCTATAGATTTTAACGCTCTTAGATTTTATTGTAACACTTTCCGCTCCTTTGTACAACATCTAAAAATACAAAAAGGAAGGCTGATACCTCTCTTTGAAAGATATCAGACCCTTCCCTCTCATTTACACATCATCTGTTTCTAAACCCTGACGCCCAAAAAGAATACAATCAGCCGAAATCAGGCTCAATCAGTCCGTAGGTATTTCCTTTTCTCTTATACACTACATTGACTTCTTCTGTTTCTGCGTTCAGGAATACAAAGAAGTTGTGTCCCAGCAATTCCATCTGTACACAGGCATCTTCCGGATACATTGGTTTGAAACCAAATTTCTTAGTACGGATAATCTTAATCTCATTTCCGTCTTCCTCGAAATCCTTCTCCACAAATTCCGGCTGGAAGCCTGCACTCTGTTTTTTATCAATAATTTTATTTTTGTACTTTCTTAACTGTCTCTCAATGATTTCTTCTACAAGATCAATGGAAACATACATATCACTGCTCACCTGTTCAGAACGGATGATATTTCCTTTCACCGGAATGGTGACTTCGATTTTCTGTCTTTCTTTCTCTACGCTGAGTGTTACGATTATTTCTGTGTCAGAGGTGAAATATCTCTCCAGTTTCCCCAGCTTGTCTTCTACTGCATTTTTAAGGCCTTCTGTAACGTCAATATTTTTTCCGCTAATAACAAACTTCATTCTGTCCAACCCCTTTTACGTGTATTTTACATAGGCAAGGGTATTGCCCTGTAATGTATTCTTATTATATCAATATTCCTCCATTTATTCAACAGTTTTTAGAAAATTTAGAAACTGTTTCTATTTTTGTATAGTCTTTTACCTGCTTAATTCCTGCTTTTTTCTCTACAATACAACATCTTTTTATCTCATTGTATCTGCATTGTCATTCTCTTCTGTATTGTTTTGTGCATTGCTGTCATTCATAGCATTTTTTCCGTTTTTTCTCATAGAATCTTCTACATCATCTGCACCGTTTCTGATATCATCTCCAAGTTCCTCTGCACCGTCTTTGATAGCCTCTCCTGTATCCCCGACAATTCCATCATCCTTGGTACTTCCTGCTTCTCCTTTTTCGTTGTCACTGTTGTCAGCATTCTGATTATCCTCTACAGCACTGTTATTCCCGGAATTATTTTCCTCAGTGTTACCGCAGGCAGTAACAGTACACAAAGCAGCAGCTAACAGCAGACCTACAAGCATTTTTTTCAAGTTTTTCATAAGATTTGTTCTCCTTTTCTATTAATTTCTGCTGTTAATATGGACACAATTCTTATTTTTTATTCAAAAAAAGACTGCTGCATCAGCAACAGTCTCTTGCACTTATAAAAATCAGCCATTGATTACATGGCTCATGTTGTAAAGCCCTGCCTGTTTTCCTTTCAGGAATTTGGCAGCCTCCACAGCACCTTTTGCAAAAACAGTTTTTGAATAAGCAGTGTGCTTAAATTCAATCACTTCGTCTGGTCCGGCAAAGATTACCTCATGATCTCCCACAATGGTTCCGCCCCGGACTGCTGAAATACCAATCTCTTTGGCATCTCTCTGTTCCCGCTTCTGGCTTCTGTCGTACACATAATGGTACTGATGATCCATGGCTTCGTTTAAGCTGTCTGCCAGTGCCAGTGCAGTCCCGCTTGGTGCGTCTACCTTCAGATTATGATGACGCTCCACGATTTCCATATCAAATCCTGCTGCTGCCAGGACTTTTGCTGCATCCTGGAGAAGCTTCAGCAGAGTATTAATACCAAGAGACATGTTTGCAGAACGCAGCACAGCTGTTTTCTTGGCTGTCTCTTTCACTTTTTCAATCTGTTCTTCACTAAGCCCTGTAGTACACAGAACCAAGGGAAGTTCTTTCTCACCGCAGTATTCCAGCACTGCATCTGTTGCTTTTGCAGAAGAGAAATCAATCATCACATCTGCCTGCACGTCACATGCGTGAATATCTGTAAATACCGGATAAGAATGAATTCCTGCATCTGCAATATCTACACCTGCCACAATTTCTGCATCTTCATCTTTGGCCACCAGGTCTGAAATCACTCTTCCCATATGACCATTACAACCATTCATAATGATTCTGACCATCTATTTATCCTCTTTTCTTCTGTATCTTAAAGCTGTTTATGCCAGTTCCAGGCCAAAATCCTTCATAGCCTTTCTAAGTACTTCTTTATGCGCATCTTCCATCTCGCAAAGAGGCATACGCATAGGCCCTACTTCTTTCCCCATCATGTTCATTGCTGTTTTTACAGGAATTGGGTTTACCTCACAGAACAGTGCGTGAACCAATGGCAGTGCGTCTAACTGCATCTTGCAGCTCTCTTCCACTTTTCCTTCCAGATATTTCGCAACAATATCATGTGTATATTCAGGAGCAACATTAGATAACACAGAAATAACACCTTTTCCGCCAAGGGACATAATCGGCACAATCTGGTCATCATTTCCTGAATAAATGTCACATTTTCCTTCTGTAAGGGCTGCGATTTCAGCAACCTGGGAAATATTTCCTGACGCTTCCTTCACACCTACAATGTTCTCCACATTTTTCACCAGATATGCAATGGTCTCTGGCTGAATATTGACTCCTGTTCTGCCTGCAATATTATACAGGATGATTGGAATGTTCACAGCTTCTGCGATTGCTGTATAATGAGCAATCAAACCTTTCTGTGTGGATTTGTTGTAGTAAGGACTTACTAAAAGCAGTCCGTCAGCACCCACCTTTTCTGCTTCTTTTGAAAGATAGATGGCTGTTTCTGTACAGTTAGAACCAGTTCCCGCAATAACCGGAATTCTCTTATTCACTTTCTCTACTGTATACTTTATAGTCTCCAGATGTTCCTCATGGGTCATGGTAGAGGATTCTCCTGTGGTACCGCAGATAATAATGGCATCTGTCTTTCCTGCAATCTGCTCTTCCAGAATTTCACCTAACTTCTCAAAATTCACTTCTCCATTTGGTTTCATTGGTGTCACAATTGCCACACCTGCACCTGTAAATATAGACATATTTTTCCTCCTTACGCTGTGCTACCTGTTATTCCTTGGTATATGATTTGATTGCAGATGCTCAGAACCATAGTCTGAATCACCGCATATTATTTTACTATTTCTAAAGAAACCACTCTGTCTGCTACATTTTTTAATGAATCAGTTACAACATTTCCTGTCATGATCAGCTCTGTTTCTTCCGACTTCGCACTCACTACTCCAAGTACTTCATCTTCTGAAACAATACCGAACTCCAGGGCACCTAAAATCTCATCTAGGATAAGCATATCACACTCTTCTGTCACAAGAACCTTTCTAGCAAAATTGAGTCCGTTCCGGATATTCAGATTTTCTTCTCTTTTCTCCTCTGGAGTTAAATCTTCATAATATTTATCCTTTTTTTCAAATCTGAACAACCGTACTTCCGGTTCCATGGTTGACAAATAATCAAGTTTCGATGTTGCTCTCCCTTTTAAAAACTGGATTACAATGGCACGTTTCCCATGTCCAACCGCTCTGATGGCCTGGCCAATAGCAACACTGGTCTTCCCTTTTCCAGGACCACAGTAAATCTGTGTCAATCCCTTTTCTTCATCCATAATCTACACCTCTTACAGACTGGTTTCTGCTGGTTTCTTATTTTCCAAGTTGTGTATATATTACTACACATAGCGGCATATTGCAATAAACAATCTTTTACAAGTTAATCAGCGTATTCCAATTTGCTTACGGAAACCTCGTAAGCAGTACGTTTCTCTGTTTCGCTTTCGTTTAATTTCTTAATATATTCTCTGCTCTGGATTCTGCCCCAGATCAGCACATGTCCGCCCACCTCAAAGGCTGACGCATACCTGGCGTTTCTGCCCCAGCATATGCATGGTATGTAATCGGATTTTCCATAGGGGCGGTTCACTGCCAGCAAAAGGTCTGCAATTTCTCTTCCAAGCGGTGTTTTCCGATATACAGGAGGCTTACAGATATAACCATCCAGAAAAATCTGATTGGATTTAATAGAGTCATCTGCTTCTTCTACAAAAGAAAGCTCCCGTACAAATACAGAAAGCACCAGCCTGTTTTTCTTTTCTTCGTGACGGTTGTAGGAACGGAACTGTCCCTGAACCATAATGTATTCTCCTTCATAATCCTGTGTAACGTCTACTAAACGTTCTGAAACCATCAGTGGTATTCTGTCCTCCTGGTCGCTTAACCTCTTTACCAGCAGGTCGGTGAGATAAAAGCCCTCTCCATATACCTGATGACTAAATGTAAAACCGGATGCGATTTTTCCCATAATGGACACCTGATTGTTTTCAATAATTTTATCTGCCATGATCTGTTTCCCCTTCCTCTTTCTGGTATCTTGTCTATATCATGTTTATTCTCTTAACCTCGCATTTAGAACCAGTTTTTTGAACTTTTTTTGAAAAAAAATTTATTTTCCCTTGTAATTAAAAAGAAGTATGATAGAATGAAATCCGTATTTTACTGTAAAAACAAGGGTTTTGGAGATTTTCTCCATTTCCCGGAATATAGAAAATTTGAAGAAAGAAAAGAGGTTCTATATGAAACAAGCAAGAGAAGATATCAGAAACGTTGCCATTATCGCCCATGTTGACCACGGCAAAACTACTTTGGTAGACCAGCTTCTCCGCCAAAGCGGTGTATTCCGTGAAAATCAGGCTGTACAGGAACGTGTTATGGACTCCAATGATATTGAGAGAGAGCGTGGTATTACCATTCTTTCCAAAAATACTGCTGTATATTATAAAGATACAAAGATTAACATTATTGACACACCGGGACATGCTGATTTCGGCGGTGAAGTAGAACGTGTACTGAAAATGGTAGACGGCGTTATCCTTCTGGTAGATGCTTTCGAAGGTGCAATGCCGCAGACAAAATTTGTTCTGAAAAAAGCTCTGGAGCTGGATTTACATGTAATTGTATGTATCAACAAAATTGACCGCCCAGAGGCAAGACCTGACGAAGTAATCGATGAAGTTCTGGAGCTTCTCATGGATTTGGATGCTTCTGACGAACAGTTAGACTGTCCTTTCCTGTATGCTTCTGCAAAAGCCGGACACGCTATGCTGGATTTGAATGATTCTTCTGATAACATGGAACCATTATTTGAAACTATCCTGAAATACATCCCGGCTCCTACCGGTGACCCTGAGGCTCCTACCCAGGCACTGATCAGCACCATTGATTACAATGAATATGTGGGCCGTATCGGTGTAGGTAAAGTAGAAAACGGTACTTTAAGTGTGAATCAGGATGTTGTGCTGGTAAACCATCACGATTCCTCCAAGATGAAAAAAGTAAAGATCAGCAAGCTTTATGAATTCGACGGTTTGAACAAAATCGAAGTAAAAGAAGCTGGTATCGGCTCCATTGTTGCCATTGCCGGAATCGCAGATATCCATATCGGAGATACTCTGTGCTCTCCTGAAAATCCGGAACCGATTCCTTTCCAGAAGATTTCAGAGCCTACGATTTCTATGAACTTCATTGTCAACGACAGCCCATTTGCAGGCCAGGAAGGAAAATTCGTTACTTCCCGTCATTTAAGAGAACGTCTTATGCGTGAGCTGAACACAGATGTCAGCCTCCGTGTAGAAGATACTGACAGCACAGACTGCTTCAAGGTTTCCGGACGTGGAGAACTGCATCTGTCAGTATTGATTGAAAACATGCGCCGTGAAGGTTATGAATTCGCTGTCAGCAAAGCTGAGGTTATTTATAAGGAAGACGAAAGAGGACACAAACTGGAGCCAATGGAAATTGCCTACATTGATGTGCCGGAGGAATTCTCAGGGACTGTAATCCAGCGTTTAAGTGAGCGAAAAGGTGAACTTCAGGGAATGAGCCCTGCCAGCGACGGAAGCACCCGTCTGGAATTCCATATTCCTTCCAGGGGATTGATTGGATTCCGCGGAGAATTTATGACTTCCACAAAAGGAACAGGTATCCTCAACACTGCATTTGACGGATATTCTCCTTATAAAGGTGATTTGCAGTACCGCAAACAGGGTTCCCTCATTGCTTTTGAAGCCGGAGAATCTGTTACTTACGGTCTGTTCTCTGCTCAGGACCGTGGAACCTTATTCATTGGACCTGGCGAAAAAGTATATAGCGGTATGGTTATCGGCCAGAGTGCCAAAACAGAAGATATTGAACTGAATGTCTGCAAGACCAAGCATCTGACCAACACACGTTCTTCTTCTGCTGACGAAGCACTGAAACTCACACCGCCAAGAATTTTAAGTCTGGAACAGGCACTGGATTTCATTGATGTAGATGAGCTTCTGGAAATCACTCCACAGTCTCTTCGCATCCGCAAGAAAATTCTGGATTCCCGTTTGAGAAAAAGACAGAGTTTTAAAAAATAATTTATGAGTTGTATCCTGTTCATCGATATGCTATAGTAAAGATGTAATAAAAAGAACAACCGCCCACAAGGGGTTGACCAGTATAAGCCTAGCATAGAAAATGCCACCCTAACTCGTCAAAGTTTATATGAGGGTGGTTTTTCTATGCTTTATATCATCAGTGGCAAATCAAGTAAATGTTTCTTTTTCCATGTTACCATAAGATTCTCAAAAAATCCCCAGATGCTCCAGCAGCGTCTTCGTTCCAAGAAGAATCAGTATGATTCCACCTGCCAGTTCTGCTTTTGCCTTGTATTTTTCTCCAAAAATATTTCCCACTTTCACTCCTGCTGCTGACAGGATGAAGGTGATAACACCAATAAAGCTGGCTGCAATCACAATATTTACATCTAAAAATGCAAAGGTAATGCCAACAGCCAATGCGTCGATACTGGTTGCTACTGCCAGAGGAAACATTTTTCTGGCCTCCATGCCTCCCACGGGACATGTTTCCTCTTTATCCAGGGCTTCCCGTATCATATTCACTCCGATAAAACCAAGGAGGAAAAAAGCAATCCAGTGGTCTATTGCCGTAATCTTATCTTTAAACTGACTTCCAAGGAGATATCCAATCACCGGCATCAATGCCTGGAATCCTCCGAACCATAATCCAGCCAGAATCATGTGCCTGGGTGCCAGCTTTTCTGTTGCAAGTCCCTTACAGACAGAAACAGCAAAAGCATCCATGGACAGCCCAACCGCAAGAGTAAATAGTGAAATAATATCCATCTTCAAGACTCCTTTTCTTCATGTGTCTGTCCAGTATAGCACTGATGTATTTTCTTGTAAATATTTCATTTTTTTATAGCATCTGAACACTTTTTTATATTTACCCTTTCCTGCCAAAATTTTATAATAGAATCACGAATAGAAAACAGGAGGAACTGTGTAGCCATGAAGATTTATGTAAATGCAAACGCAGGATATGATGGAAATGGAACTTCCCAGATGCCATTTCGCCACATTAACGATGCTGCTAAAATAGCACAGCCCGGAGATGAAGTTCTGGTAGCTCCAGGTATTTATCGTGAATATGTAGACCCGGTTAATGCCGGAACAGAGAATGCACGGATTACTTACCGTAGTACAGAGCCTCTCAAAGCCGTGATCACAGGTGCAGAACAGATTAAAACCTGGGAATTATACGAAGGAAATGTATGGGTCTGCCGTGTGCCAAACAGTGTTTTCGGAAATTATAATCCTTATACAACATTTGTGTATGGGGACTGGTATTTCGCAAAAGCTGATAAACATACCGGATGTGTATATCTGAATGATAAGGCTTTATACGAAACCTCTTCTCTTTTGGACTGTATCAAAGGAGAGGTGTATGAATGCAGCTGGATTCCGGAAGACTCTGTCTACAAATGGTACACCGAGCAGGATGAAGAAAACGACGAAACCGTAATTTACGCAAACTTCCAGGGCAAAAATCCCAATGAAGAAAACGTGGAAATCAATGTAAGAAGGGAATGCTTCATGCCATCCGCAACAGGCAGAAACTACATTACCGTAAGTGGATTTAACATTAATAAAGCTGCTACCACCTGGGCTCCCCCGGCTGCGTTTCAAGATGGTATGATTGGCCCGCACTGGAGCAAAGGCTGGATCATAGAAGACTGTGACATCTCCAACAGCAAGTGTGCTGGTATCTCTGTAGGTAAATATCTCGACCCTGCAAATGACCATTATTTCACTTATAAATACGTAAAAAGCCCTACACAAATGGAGCGTGACGCTGTATGCCGCGGCCAGTATCACGGATGGCTGAAGGAAAACATCGGCGGTCACATTATCCGCAGAAATAATATTCACCACTGTGAACAGGGCGGAATCATCGGACGTATGGGCGGTGTATTCAGTTTAATTGAAGATAACCACATCCACCATATCAACAATATGATGGAACAGGGCGGAGCGGAAATCGCAGGAATTAAGATGCATGCTGCCATTGACGTAACGATGAGAAGAAATCATATTCACCATTGCACTATGGGAATCTGGTGCGACTGGGAAGCACAGGGAACCCGCCTGTCCCAAAATCTTCTCCATGATAACCAGCGCCCTGCTTTTGCCAAAGTTTTAAAGGGAGGCATGATGTCCCAGGATATCTTTGTTGAAGTAAGCCATGGACCGACTTTGATTGATCATAATATTATGCTTTCTGAAGCAAGTTTTAGATTTGCGACCCAGGGAGTTGCTATGGTACATAATTTAATCTGTGGTGCTCTCACCTGCGTAGGTGAAGGAACCGGCTGGCGTTACACACCATATCATATCCCACACCGCACAGAAGTCATGGGATTTATGACATTCCTGCATGGTGACGACAGATTTTATAACAATATTTTTGTTCAGAAATGGCCTGACAAGGATGTGATTATCATGCACGATTCCAACGACGGATTTGACACAGAAAACCGGAAAGCAGGTACCTGGATGTTTGATGAATATCCTACTTATGAAGAATGGAAGGCTCAGTTTGATTTCAGTCAGCCAGCCAACATGAGTGCACTGGAGCCTGCACATTTTGGTCATCTGCCTGTATGGACAGAAGGAAACGCTTACCTTGGCGGTGCAAAAGCCTGCAAAAATGAAGTCAATGGTCTTATTTCCTCTGAAGACGTAAAAGTAGAGCTTCTTGAAAAAGACGGAAATTATTATCTAGATACCAATATCTATGACTGTCTGAAATCCTTTAGGGGCAGAATGATTAATACGGATGTGCTTGGCATGGCATTTGAACCGGAACAGCGGTTTGAAAATCCAGATGGAACAGACATTCAGTTCGACAAAGACTATTTCGGCGGACACCGGGGCGTAGATGTGATTCCAGGTCCCTTTGCAAATGCAGAAGACGCAAAGAAACCATTGGTAAATAAATAAAGCATACAAAAATACTGGCGGTGCAGAATCTTTTCTGCCCACCAGTATTTCTTTACATTTTACAGTATCACCGGAACCTCCACAGGCGTTTTCCCAGTAAGTTCCTTGCTTCTGCACGTTCTCTTCTATATTTTTTCACTGTAAAACTCCTTCCATTTTATTTTTCTGATATACAAAATAATCCCACACAAAAACAGGCAGGACTTTAAAAAGCAAAGCTCTGCCTGTTGTGTATTATCAACTATCTATCCCACTTATCACAAAGGGAATTTATCTGATCAGCGAATTTTGCCAGATCCTTATTGGCACCGCCCTCATTCCTGCGAATAACAGCCATAAGTCGCTGTCCGGCTGCCACCAGTCTCGCAAATACACCTGCCGCCTTCCTGCTCTTAGCTTTCTGCTCTGTATGCTTCACTACAATACCAACGGTCTGTTTCGTCACTTCATTGGTCAGCAGGTCTACCTCTGTTCCACTGTACGGTGCAAGTGCAGAATATCCAAGCTCCGTTTCCAGACGTTTTGCAAAAATATCACAAACCTGGTCATCGCCATGAGCCACAAAGACTCTCTTAGGCTTCTCCTTAAAGGAACTAGCCCACCGCATAAGCCCTTGGTCATCTGCGTGTCCGCTGATACCCGGCAGACGGATAATCTCCGCATTGACATGAATATCCTCACCGAAAAGCCTTACATCCGTAGCACCTTCCACTAAAGCCCTTCCTAAAGTTCCAATTGCCTGATAACCAACAAATAAAATTGTAGACTCCCTTCTCCACAGATTATGTTTCAGATGATGCTTAATCCGGCCCGCATCACACATACCGCTGGCAGAAAGGATAACCTTCGGTTTGTCATTAAAGTTAATGGCTCTTGATTCATCACTGGTAATGGACAGACGAAGCCCCAGAAATGCAATGGGGTTGATTCCCTTATTAATCAGTTCCATGGCTTCTTCATCATAGCATTCTGTATAATGCTCCTTGAATATCGTCGTTGCCTGTACAGCCAGAGGGCTATCCACATAGACCTCGAATCCCGGAAATTCCGGAAGCAAGTTATCTTCTTTGATTTTACGCAAAAAGTACAGCATCTCCTGGGTACGGCCAACAGCAAAAGAAGGAATGACTACATTTCCGCCTCTGGCAAAGGTCTTCCGCACAACCTCTGTAAGTGCCTGCACATATTCCGGCTTTTCTCCATGGCTTCTGTCACCGTAAGTCGACTCCATCACTACATAATCTGCACTTTCAATGTATGTAGGGTCTTTAATCAATGGCTGATCCAGGTTTCCGATATCACCGGAAAATACAATCTTACGTTCCTCGCCTTCTTCTGTGATCCACAACTCAATACTGGCAGAGCCAAGCAGATGGCCTGCATCTACAAAACGCACCTTAATACCTTCCGCAAGTTCGATGACTTTATCATAGCTGCACTCAGCAAAAAGCTGAATAACCCCCAGTGCATCTTCCATGGTATAAGCCGGCACAAACTCTGCCTGCCCATTTCTTCTGGCCTTCCTGTTTCTCCATTCTGCCTCGAACATCTGGATATGGGCACTGTCACGCAGCATAATGTCACACAGAGCACAAGTGGCAGAGGTCGCATAAACAGGTCCACGGAAGCCTTTTGCATAGGCCAATGGGAAATTTCCCGAATGGTCAATATGGGCATGGGTCAAAAGAGCAAAATCCAACTCTGAAAGAGGAACCGGAATATCCTGGTTCTCATACTGGTCAGGCCCCTGCTCCATACCACAGTCAACAATAAACTTTTTCCCCGCTGCCTCCAGATAATAACAGCTCCCTGTCACCTCATGAGCAGCACCAATAAAAGTCAGCTTCATAAAGAAAACCCCCTTTGCTGTATAATGAATGTCATACTAACATTATACAGCACATAAGGGGGTTTTAATAGGGGAATGAATATTAAATTTGTGGAAACTTATAGGAAATATAATTTAATGAATGCACATTATGGGAAATATAGACAAAGTGGATTAGTCAATCCAGATGCCGTCGGTCATAGGGGATTTGCTCTCTGTCGTGCTTCCCTTATATGCAAGACAGGCAGCTTTCACTCTGTAATAGTAGCCTTTTGTAACACGTACAACATAACTTTTTGTTAACATTGAATGGTCATACCTTGTATCTGAAAAATATTTAACATCTTCCCAGTATCCACCAGAATATCTTTGAAGAGTCATTTTTAATAACAATTTATCACATACAACTCCAGCTAAAACAGCACCATATACAACAACTTCACCATTTCCATTATTTGAAAGACTTGCTGTTCCATTATTTAAAATATTTCCCTTCGCAATGTTTTCTAACGTAACTGTTGATTCTTTTGCATTTAACAACTTTGAACCGTCAACTACTTTTCCTAAATCTTCAAAATCTGCCGCTTTAACATTAGCACCTACACTAAAAAAAAGAAATATGATTAAAAAAAAGCTAATTATTTTTTTTTGCTTTCTCATGTGATTGTCTTCTCCTTTTGTTAACTAATAAAATATTTCTTCTGCTATTTTTGACATTTCTTTTTCACTCATTTTCCCAAAAAACTCATAATATACATTCTTATAGTTCCATTTCAAACTATAAGTTGGTTGTTCATCTTCCTTTTCATATATCTCCCATAAAGCACAGTATAGCTCTGGTAATAGTTCACTATTGATATTGTAAAGATAAATACCATTATCTTCCTGTGTTAGCCTTGTGGTTTCCTTGTTATTAACAAAGACAGCCAAATATAATAACTGTTCGCCAAGGGAATACCTAACAATTGCTGTTTCTGCATTTGTATCTAGCGTGTAATCTAAATATTCCATCTCTTTCGGAAGATAAAAGAACTCTGGCATCGTTATACCAAACGTATTCTCAATATCCTCAAATGCATACTCTACCGTTCTTCCACTTTCCTTAACTTCCACATTATTCAATCCTGTATTCACATCATTCCCAAACAACCTGTTTACTTCTTGCATAATATATGCTCTGTTTGCTTCACTGCTCATAGAGACTGTAAATATTCCTATTATGGTGGCTGCTGCCACAGCCGACCATTTTATCACCTTCTTTTTCATACTGTATATCTTTTGTTTACGGTTACTTTTTTCTTTGGGATTTTGTTCATTTTCATTTGTATTTTCTAATGCATCTGTTTTTTCATTTTCTTTGACTTCTGAATGTTCGCCTTCTGTAAACAGGCCTCTTTCTCTGGCTTTTGCCATAAGTGCCTGAAATTTTTCTTCTGTAGGCTCCCATTCGGGCATATCAGGAATGTTTTGTATTTCTCTTTCAATTAATGCGGCTTCTTCCAGCTCTCCAGGACTGTAGCCGCCATTGAAATTCTCGTCGTACTGGTCCTGGGCAGAAAGAGTTCGTCTTCTGTTTTTCTGTTCTGCTATTTTATCCATGAAACTCCTATCTTTCCTTGACTTTTTCTGACAAGTGTATCATATTATCATATAGTTACTATTTTGAACAGATCAGGAGGTACACCATGAAACATATCGTACTCACCGGCGGCGGAACAGCCGGACACGTTACTCCGAATATAGCTATGATTCCACGATTGAAAGAACTGGGATATCAAATTTCCTATATTGGTTCTTACGATGGAATCGAAAAAAAACTAATCGAAGAACTGGGCATTCCTTATTATGGAATTTCTTCCGGTAAGCTCAGACGTTATTTCGATGTCAAAAACTTCACTGACCCATTCAAAGTCATGAAGGGTTTGTTTGAAGCGAAAAAATTAATGAAGCAGTTAAAGCCAGATGTTGTCTTCTCTAAAGGCGGCTTTGTAACTGTTCCTGTAGTAATTGCAGCAAGCAGAAGGAAAATTCCTACTTTCATCCATGAGTCTGACATGACCCCGGGACTGGCAAACAAATTATCTATTCCTTTTGCCACGAAAGTATGTTGTAATTTTCCTGAAACAGTTTCCCATCTTCCTGCGGAAAAAGCTGTCCTCACAGGAACACCTATCCGTCAGGAATTGTTGACCGGAAATCCTGAAAAAGCCTTAGAATTCACCGGATTTTCTTCTGAAAAACCAGTAATTCTCATTATAGGCGGAAGCCTTGGCGCTGCTGCAGTAAATGATGCTGTAAGAGCCATCCTTCCTGAACTTCTGAAAGATTTTCAGGTTATCCATCTCTGCGGAAAAGATAAATTGGATGAAAGCTTGGTTGGTACCAAAGGCTATGTACAATACGAATATATCAAAAAAGAACTCGCAGATTTATTTGCTCTGTCAGATATTGTTATTTCCCGTGCAGGAGCTAACGCCATCTGTGAACTCAGTGCCCTGAATAAGCCTAATCTTCTCATTCCTCTTTCTGCCCGGGCAAGCCGCGGTGACCAGATTTTAAATGCCCGCTCCTTTGAACGCCTTGGTTACAGCAAAGTGCTGGAAGAAGAAGAAATCACTGACCATGTTCTTTTGGATGCAATCCATGATTTATACACAAACCGCGAAGCCTATGTTACTGCAATGTCTTCCAGCAAGCACAAAGATTCTATTGAACAGATTGTGCAACTGTTTGAAGAAGCAGTATCTCATTCATAATTCTTCAAAGCTTTCTCTGTAATGCTTATTAATCCAGAGTTTCAGCCTGTGCTTCTTAGCTCTCAGGTTTCCCACTGAGATGCCAAGGGCACGGGCGACATCTTCTGCTTTCTCTTCATTTAGAAAGGTTCTTCTCAGAATCTCGTACCAATGTCTATTCTTTTTCTTCAACTCAGATAACATTCTGTCTGTTAATTCCTGAAGTTCCAGCTTGTGCATAATCTCTTCTTCGGATGATACCTGTGCGTAGGATTTGCTGGATATCCAGACACTGCTTCTGTCCATCAGACTTTCTTCTGTATCCGAAATAGATGATGCAACTTCATGTACCTGATACGCTTTTCTACAAAAATCAATAGATTTTCTCTTTGCTGTTACAATAAACCACTGTTTAAAACACTCCTCTTCCAGAGTATCTACATTTTCAGAAAATAACAAAAATACTTCCTGACAGATATCCTCTGAAAAATCCACATCCTTTAATACGCTATATACTACCCTCATCACTAATCGATAATGTTGTTGGTATATGCTACGAAACTTGTCTTCTGTCATTTTTTTATCCAACTTTTATTCCATTAAAAACTTTTCTAAGATTTCATCCCTGTCTTCCGAAGTCAAAGTGCCCGGTGTCCATGTAATTCCAGCATGGTCATCTGTGTACCGTGGAATCAGATGCATATGAAAATGAAATACAGTCTGTCCTGCCGCTTCACCATTATTCTGCACAAGATTATACCCGTCGCAGTTCAAAATCCCTTTCATCTTGGTTGCAATTTTTTTTGCTAAAATCATAGCATGGGCTGCCATTTCATCCGGAAGTTCATACAGATTTTCATAATGAGCCTTCGGCAAAATGAGAGCATGACCTTTGTTGGCAGGACCCAGGTCTAAAATCACTCTAAATTCCTCATCCTCGTACAGCGTGGCAGAAGGAATTTCACCCTTTGCTATTTTACAAAAAATACACTCTTTCATTTCTCATTTCTCCTTTCATTAATATATCCGAATTTGAACAGTGAAATATTACGCATCACTTGTCGAAATTTGGAAATTTTTGTAAAAATCTTTTATTTGATATTTAAAATTAACAGTGTTACACTATCTCGTGAATAAAAGGGGGGGAAAATATGGCTACACAAACTACTTATCTAAACACTTTGACAACTGAAAACACGGATTCAGATTACAAATTACGCTACAAAGAACTGCTGTCTAAACACCAGATAATTTTGTCACAAATTTCTCATGAAATCAGGAATCCGGTAACTTTAATCAACAGCTTTCTCCAGTTAGTAGAATCAAAGCATCCTGAACTTTCCAAAGACTATTACTGGCTGAAAGTCATAGAAAATATGGACTTTCTCAAATTTCTTCTTGGAGAATTTTCAGATTTTAACAATTCAGAAACACTCCGTACAAAAGAACTCGATCTCGCACAATTATTCTGCGAAACCATTGAATCAGCTATACCATCTTTAGAGTCACAAAACATTACCGTTGAAGTCAATGTAGAATCTGAACTTCCGGTTTTCACAGGAGACAAAATCAAGCTAAAACAGCTCATCCTGAATCTTCTGAGAAACGCAGGGGAAGCAATCACCTCCCATGGCAATATCTGCTACACCCTGAAATACGAAAATCATCAGATTCTTATGGCCATACGTGACAGTGGTGCCGGAATCCCGGAAGAATATAAAAAAGATTTATTTACACCCTTTGTCACACATAAACAGGAAGGAACAGGTCTTGGACTGGCCATCTGCAAAAGAATCACAAAAGCACATGGCGGAAGCATTTCCTTTTGCTCCGAAAATGGAAAAGGAACAGAATTCACAGTATGCTTTCCAGTCTCCTGATTCTGTTGCCTGCATAAATCAGGTTCTCTTTCTTTTTGGTCTGCGGTACAAAAGAATTCCCAGAAGAAATCCAAAAATCAGACCGCCAAAGTGTGCCATATTATCTATGCCTGCACTTGTGATACCAAGATAAAGGCTCAATGCAGCCATAAAAATCAGCCGTTTTGCCGTGAAGCTTTCAATATGCCCTTTGTTAATCAGGAGTATATAAATCATGGCACCGATCACTGCAAAAACCGCACCGGAAGCACCTGCTGAAACGGCTCCATCCTTTTTTATAACTTCATAGCAGGTAGACAAAATATTAGCTCCCACTCCTCCTACAAAATAAATTAAGAGATATTTAAACTTACCGATATTCCGCTCCAGGCAGTCGCCAAGAAAGAGCAATACCAGCATATTATTTCCTAAATGTTGAATTCCAAAATGAAGAAACATTGCTGTAACCAGGCGGTAATACTCCTTCCCCACTATAATCGCAGGAGCATACCCGGCACCCCACCTGTACATGTGCATGGTATCCAGAGCAGAACCTGTTAATTCCACAGCAGCAAATACCAGCAGGTTCAGGAAAATCAAAAAAGTGTTCACTGGCACTTGTTTTCTGCTTCTCATAAAACGTTTAAAATCACTTTCTTCCTGATATTGGGGCGAAAACTGATCATATGGATTCATATACACACCTTTTCCTTCATAATATCGAATTAATGTGTTAATATTATAAATCTTTTCTGCTTTTATTGCAAGCCAAAGCATGGCTCATTTGTGCATTATGGTAAACATATCGGAATTTTTTCTGTGCAAAAATGATGATATCATCACTTTGCAAATCATATTCCTGTTCCGGATTGAGCCACAGATTGTTGAGTATCGTTCCATTCCTAGAATTAATATCTACGAGAACATCTTTCTGTCCTTTTCTGATTATTTTCGCATGTAAGCGGCTAACTGTAGGTATATTCAGCCAGATATCCACATTTTCTTTCCATTTTCCAATTATGGTAATTTCTTTTTCCAGAAAATATCTCTCTGGATTTGCTTGATCTAATTCTTCCAGATATGCGAAAGAGGTTTCTTTTTCCTGTAACAGCGCAGTTGAACCTGTTTCTCCCTCACTTTCTTTTATAAAATTTTCTGTTTGAAAATTTTTTTCCTGGATATCATCCTTTACCTCTATCTTTTCATCAAAGGCTTTTTCTTTTTTTGAATGTTGGTATCTCCAAAAATATATCCCTCCTACGGCGCCTCCCAGTACCAGTACACTTCCTATCACTACAGCCCATAGATAGATGGAATCCATGACTCTCAGGTTTCTAACCGCCCAGAATATCCCTGCGCCTATAATAGTACTGACAAGAATCCCTATTTTTCCTGCACTTTGTCTTTCTTCTCTGTCTTCGTCTCTATAAAAATCATCAAGAATCTTCTGGCGTTCCTGCTCCCTTTCCTCTTCATCCTGTATCCCGCTTTCCCATTCATGACTGACTGATTCCTCCTTTTGTACATATACCTGTTCTTTTAAAATATCCATACGCATACCGGATTCTGTTGATTCCTTGTATATTCCATACCCCAGCGTAACAGCTTCTTTATCCGTATGGTCTATTTTAGGCAAAATATATTCTGTCAACTGCCTGAATTCCTGTTCTATATCCGCTTCTGATACAGGACACCAGACAAAGTAATATTCTTTATTCTCTTTACCCCGGAAAATACAGGAGGGCTGCAGCAATAAGTAATCCCGGTTCAGTAAGTATTCATCCAAATTTTCCATAATTTTAAGAACGCTTATGAACAAATTTTCCAGCTCTATCCTGTCAAATTTTCTATTTTCAAATAAGTTTTTCAGACTTTGACAGCCTGTAATTCCATAATAAAACAATTCTTCTCCATTCACTTTTTGAAGTTTACACGGAAGCAGGCTCTGAATCTGGTTTTCCAGAAGCATACGTGTCTGATAACTGTCCCTCTTCCTGATTTCTCCTCCCCCGATCACCATATAATTATCATTCATACTTCTTTTATAAGAAATTTCCATCCGCACCCCCCTTTCTTTTTTCTTTTTCATTTTTTATCTTTCCATATCCAGGGCTTTCCTGGCTTTCTGCACTTTTTCAATAAATAATACAGGTCTTATGACCTTGCTTCTGATTACTGCCTTTCTCCTCCAGTTAAGACCTTGAAAGGGTATTTTCAAATTTTTATCAAAAGAAACTATAATTTCTCTTTTACTCCCTGATACCTGATAAGCATCTAATCTGGCTCTTTCTGTCTCTTTTGCTCTGCTCACACCATCTATGGATCTGCTGACAGCCAGGGTACTTCCGTAAACAGCAGTTTCACAGGCTCCCGCTGCATCCCATACTCTCATATAACTTCCAAGCAAAAGCAAAAGTGATGCAAAAATCACCAGAAGCCAGATTCCACTGATTAATGCCATTTCTACCGTATAACTGCCTTTTACATGCCTTTCCATAACCCCGTACCTGCCATTCCCAAAAATAAAAATGGAACAAATGCAATCTCACTGTTCCTGCTCCTTCTCCTGATTATGATAAGATAAATTGCTGCCCCCATGGATCCAAGAAATGCTATCCCCAGTATTCCCAGGGTATCCCAGAACCCCATAGAAAATCCAAGAATCAGCGTGAGATAGCCATCTCCATATCCTATGGTTTCTTTTGATACTCTGCTGATAACCAGCATTGCAGTTCCCGGAAGAATTCCCATCAGACACCACAACATCCATTTAGACCATCCTTCCCCCTGGCCTGCCCTGTACCAGATTTCATATGCCAAAATAAGCACTGCGTACAGCCTGATTTTCCACAAAGAGATTCTTTTTTCTTTACAATCTTCCACACTGCACATTCCAAGCATCCACATATGTATGAACCATTTTGCCGTCATTTTCTCCCTCCGCATCTTTCACAGGCATGAAGTGCCTCTGTCTCTGATTTTTTTACCATTCTTACACTCCTTTTGATTCCTCCGCACTTTGCATTACTGTGGTAAGCAGTTCCTGTTGAAGTAATATAGACCATTCCATGGGCAGTTCCCTGCCCAATACAGCTTTCGCAGGCATGATACCTCTCTCCGTATTGGTTTCTTGCACTTTGAGCATGCCAAAGAGCAACTGCCTCCACAGAAAGATTCAAATGAGTACATGATTCTGAAGTATGATACACACTTTCCCAATCTGTTATGTAAACCATCTCATTGTCTTCACTATTGCCATACAGTTTTCCTTGAAAACCCTTCCAGGCTCTTGCCTGTCCTTCTACTTTGACAGAAACCGGGAATATCTGAAAGATTCCAGAAGGAACATGATAAAAAAACGATGCCCGTAAAAGCACAATATCATCCCGGTAATTAGAACCCAGCAACTGTATCCCATTGATTCCTCCTTTGATTCCTGATAATGTTTCTCCTTCAAGCCTTTCCCGTATCTTTCTGCTGCCATATGCAGCACAGATTCCATCATTCACGATTCCCACCGGCGACTGAGTATCCTCTGGACTGCAATAAGCATACATGCCCAATTCCTTTGCTCCTTCACACAAAGATGTCTGTACTAATACAAAAATCCGGTAAAGATCCAGCATTCCTGCAATCAAAACAACCGCTATAAAGAAAAAGGGCAGAACAAATGCACTTTCCACAGTAAGACTCGCCTTTTTCTGAAGAGAGCTTTCCTCCTTAATCTTTTTTTCTGACTTTCTGTGTTTCATTTTCCTGCCCTTCTTTCTCACATATCATAGGTGTACATCCGGTCAGCCTGCCATTTTTTTCCTTCTGCTCCCTGAATCTGAAAAGAAAAAGATACTGCATCTGTACATGCATCTATAGCAAAATTTTCTTTTCCCGGAATCATTCTCAGATTCAATTCCATCACGTCCAAAGCCCGCATTACGGTTTTCTCCTTCGAGGACATGGAAAACAGAATTCTCAAATATTCTTCATAGTTAAGCCCTGCACTTCCTGTACACGTATCTCTGATTCCCAGATTGCTTAATTGTGTTCTCCACGAGGCTCTGTCCTTTACCAAAGGCACTTTCCCTCCTGACAGAAGGCACCTCACATCAGAAAGGCTTTCCACATATGCCCACCCTGCTGCTAAAATCGCCTGCACCAGCACCATTCCCTCTGGAATCAAGGTTAAAAACGACAGCGCTGCCGCACAGGCTTCCAGCTCTGCCCTTCTCTGGCTGTCCGTGTATAAATAAGCGATATTGGCTGCTTCCCGAATTAAAAGAATCCTGTTTACAACATAAGAAAGATTATCTTTATCTGAATCTTTCCCTCCTAGAATATACTCCGCTTCATAATCCAGGACTCCGTCTGTCTCCTGGTCTGTATAGCTGCTCATATGCTCCAGGATATATTCCTGTACCCATAATTTATCAAGCCCGGAGGTTCCATAATCCTGACCTCGGAAATCTCCTATTCCAGTCTGCAATTCCCGCCTTGAAGCTGTTTCCTGAACCTCTATCTGCTTTTCTGATACAATACTCCCGGAGGGCATTGCCATTCCAAGGAACCCATTATTTCTCAAGTTCCTGACAATCTCCAGAGGATTATTATTCTCTGAGATTCCCTCCATTGGTTCTGTATCCTCCGGCACAATTTCAGAAATCCCGAAATCCCGGATTTGCTCCTGGTGATTTAAAATATTTTGTGATTCCTCCATTCTGTCCCGGATTGCTTCTATCGCTGATACCCCAAGATTATCCTTCATATAACGGATCATCTGCTGCTGTGCTGCCTTTCCTTTTTCATCAGACGCAACCCTGTATCCATCGATTCCACATGCCAGAATCCTGCATCTGGTAAGACCGGAAGACAGCACCGGCTTCATGTAATATTCAATCTGATTGATCATCTGTGCCGGATTCATCCTGCCTGTCCCATAGCTTCCATCTAGAAAGAACAAATGATACTGTTCCAGCAGCTTTTCATCATATTCCGAAAATAGGGAATACAGTCCTGTATCAATTCCATTGACAGCCTGTACTCTTGTACAGGCAACTCTGGATGCCTGCAATCCTGCTGCCACCAGAGACAGCAGAATCAGCATCATTAGGCTCATGGCCACTGTCATACTCCCCTTCTGCTTTTTCACATTTCCACCGCCTACACACTATTACTCTGTTTTGTGATTTTCGACAAAATATTCTTTACCAGACTGGTAAGCTGCTCCTTAAAAATCAGAACCAGTCCAATAAGAACCACAATAAATCTAGCCCCATCTCTGGAAACCGCATGGATACTGGGCGTAACCACAGCCTCCTGCATGCACCTTGGTCATTTTATCTATTAAATAAAGAAATACGGCAACCTTAATTTCCCAATCAAGCCACCGTATTGTCCATAATTTTCTATTTTATTTTTATATGTTTATTTCTTTTCTAGCTGCAATTTTAATCTTTCAATCTCTTTTAAAAGTTCTTCATTTTGTAATGTTAATTTTATATTTTCCTTCTTAAGCTTGGTAACTGCAATCTTCAATGTATTTAACTTTTCTTCCATAACTTTATCAACAATAATCTGCTTCGGATTATAACACGCACCTTGTTCCCTATATGCCTTATCTAGTGCTGTCCTAACTTCTATATTTCTGTAAAAAAGTGTTTTAGAAAATCCTGTTTTTCTTATCAGTGCAGCCATTGTCACTTTTTCTTTTCTATCCAGCATATTTTGAATTTCTTGCTTTGCAATCTCAGCTTTAACCTTACTTTTTTCTTGACTAATAGCGACTATTTTGTCGTATTTCATTTTCTCTTTTCTCCTTTCCTAAAATCCCACACACCTCTCTCAACCTTTGATTCTCCTCAAGCAACTTCCTCTTCTCTAACTCCAGCTGTAAAATTTGTTTTTGTTGTTTTATCATCTTTTCTTCTATCTCTTGTTGAGTACACATCGAAGTAAGGTTATTTTTATAACACTGATTCTGCTTTCGAATTGCTTCATACAAAATTTCACGAACAAGTTTATTTTTGTAAAAGAATGAATTTGAAAATCCAGTATATCTTTGTAATGCTGCTACCGTAACTCTTTCACCATTTTCTATCATTCTTTCAATCTCTTTTTCCACGATACGGGCATTTTGCTTACCAATTTTCTGATTCATTTCAACTACTTTATCGTATTTCATGCCGTCCATCCTCACTTATATTTCTTTCTGAAGATTCCGGTTGATTACTTGTAGTTCTTGATTTTCAACTCTCAGTTTCACCATTTCCAAATTAAGTTTTCGCAATTTTTGTTGCAAATCTTCGATTTCCATCACGCTGTCAAAGTTTATTTTTAACATACGCTGTTGCCTGTATCTAGCATTCTTGAAAAGAGTCTGCTGTATCTGGCTCATGTATTAACAGAATATTGTAATTCGAATCATATATCTTTGTAGAATCCGGCATATATACATTTCCCAGCATACTATCATCTAACCCTGTAAATAATATTTTTTTATCTGAATCAGTAGTCACATACCAATTTTCATTTTTCAGCACAGTAAATCCTGATTGCTGCATAATATTTTCATACTGTCTGGCAGCTCCACCACCGCAATCGCGATTCCCCCATATTGCTATTTTATCATATGTTGCATTGATTTTTTGTAGTTCTTTTATGATATGTTCATCATCATGATACTTGGCATAATTGTCATACAAGTCCCCTGTAAACACAACAACATCTGGATTTTGCTTATTGATATAGTTTACAACCTTATCCAGGTTCTTATAATTAAAATCCGCTTTTATATGCGTGTCTGAGAATTGAACAACTTTAATAAAATCAGAAGTTTTTTCGTTTAAATATAATTGATTTGATGCAATACGATACGGTTCGATTTTAAAAGCATAAAACACACAACTTCCAATCAAAATAAGAAGTGTGAAGACTGTTCCAAAAAAAATTTTCAAAAATCTTATCATAAAGATCTATCCTTCCCATAAATTATCTTGCTCAAAATAAAAGCTGCTTGTGACATTTATGTTACAAAAAATGTGGCATAAAGAAATATATAATCTTTAAACCACAATGTTTTTTAACTTACAATCTTCCAGTTACTTGCCTTACAAATTGTCAATTTATGCTGGACATCTGTGTGGTTTTGGCCTGATTAGTAACAAACTTTACAATTGCATTAACTATTACAGCCAACCATTGCATCTTAAATCTAAAGCTATAGCAAAGAATACTACATCTTCAGCAACCGCCAAAACATCCGGCTCATACTTACTTGTAATTTCCCCGGCCAGAAGTACCGTTCCCTTTGTTGCAAATACCTCACAGGCTACTCTTGCTTCTGGATCCCCTTTCAAACACTCATCCAGGATACTATCTGCAATCAGATCACAGAGTTTATCCGGATGCCCTTCTGTTACAGATTCCGCTGTATAAAATCGTTTCATATCTTTTTTCTCCTTTCAGACAAAAACAGCAGGAACACGATACTTACCGCATTCCTGCTGTTTATTTTTCTCTTTTTTACCCTGCCTTTTTACAGGCTGGATTTATGCTGTTTGTTTTTTCCGTTCTACTTTTATGACACGGATAAATTTCCCCATCAAAGGGAAATAAGTCACCAGAAAAACGAGAAGTGACCCCAGAAACGGAATCTTCCTTTTCTCCTTTGGAACACTCAACCCAATCATGACTCCGATGGCACATAAGCAGAACTTAACGAGTGCCAGATCCTTCCACGTACAGTTCTTAATATATGCGTCAGCATAAGAAAATAGAGACTTCACGAACATTCCCCCTTGCATTTTCACACAGAATTTCCTAGTTAATTTCATTATATTCCGTCTGCCTCGCCAGTACAAGAATTCCCATCTTTAAATCTCTTTTTTCTACCCTACATCAGGAGGATCCTGGCGCTTTCCTGCATGTAAGAACAGACTACACACAGGAAGGCTCGTCAACACCCTGTTGCAATTCTCCTTGTTTTGAACACTTCCAGCTGGAAGAGAGGATGAGAGATCATGGATTTCGAACACTTCTCGGACACCTTTCTTTTCCAGCCGGTTTTCCTATTTTCCCGGCTGTTTTGAAATACCACTATTATTTAGTTTTCTTCTTTTTCATCTGTTTCCTGCTTTTTCTTGCGATAAACAAAGCATCCAATCAGTATTCCTGTACAAACCGCACAAATACCAAGAAGCAGCATTGGTGATACCGTATCATCCCCTGTTTTTGGAGCATCTGTTGGGATTCTCTGATTGGTCACATCCAGCTCCACTAAAATCTCTCCATCCTTTTCCCCTTCTAAATCAAAGGTAACCGGATGTGGCCTGGAATCCAGCTGGTATCCCTCTGGAGCCTTTGTTTCCACAACTTCATACTGGAACAGTTCTTTGATTCCTTTCTCGTTATAACTTCCGATCAGCAGTTCTTCACTTTCTGCCTGCCCGTTCTGGTCTGTCTTAAGAACTCCGGCCACTTCATTGGTCGTTTTATTCCGGATTTCAAATTCTGCACCTGCAAGGGCATCTCCGCTTTGAAGGTCTGTTTTCCTTAAGAAGATTTTTCCATAGACAAATTCATTTTTCATGGATACCTTCTGTACTTCACCCGTATCCTCTAAAGTAAACTTCACATCCTCCGCCAGCGTGTATCCAGAAATTGTCTGGGTTTCACGGAGCGTCAGTTCTTCTCCCACTGGCAGATATTCAATCGGATGTTCTGTTCCATCGGAAATCCATTCATCCAGCACTTCTTCTTTGCTGTTTAATACCTGAAGTTTCACACCTACAAGCTCGGTATCTCCAGTAATATCCGTTTTGCTGATATCCACTTTTGAAAAATCATCCTTCATTTCCACTTTTGTGATCGTTCCATCTTCTTTAACCTCAAAAGACACATCCTCTGCACTTACATATCCATCCTCTAACGGTGGAAGTTCTTCATGAAGGATATAGTTTCCCGCCGGAAGTGCATATTCCAGATGTTCTTCCTTGGTTGTGATCCATTCACGGACAACGGTTCCTTCTTCATCCAGAATCTGCAGTTTTGCACCTTCTACCGGTTCACCGGTTACAATATCTGTCTTTGTAAAATAGCTTTCTGTCGGCTGGTTCTCTACTTCCTTTTCCAGAAGGATAGCCGGAAGATTCTGGTCTTCATACGTTGCATCAATTTCCCAGATTTCATCATTTGGCAGATATCCCGGCAGATGCTGGTCTTCTTTTACATAATAATGTCCATGCCACAGGTCACTTTCAAAGGTAAGTCTGCCTTCCTGATCTGTCGCTTTTGTTTCAAGCAGCGTATCTTTTTCCACCACAACCTTGCCCTGCGTATTTTTGATATCTTCCCCGGCATACAAACCAAACACCACACCCTCCAGTGCTTCTTTGGTTACGGAATTTTTCTTCTCCACAGAAATTTGGATTTTCTGCCGCTCATTCTTATAAGTAACACCTTCATAAACAACGGATACTGTGTCATCTTCTGCAGAAAGTGTGAACTCCTTCTGTTCAGGATTTAAGACAAAATGGTCACCAGCTGTCGTTTCTTTTAAATAATAACTTCCTAATGGCAACTCTCCTATTTCCGCTTTCCCATCTTCATCTGTAGTCAGCGTTGCCACAAGTGCATCTTTTTCATAACGGATGATGCGGTTTCCATTCTCATCTACAGCTCCGTCTGGCGTATAGATGGTTTCTTTCGCATGAAGTTCAAAAACAGCTCCTTCCACACCGGATTCCTCATAGATAAACTTCTTTTCCAGTCCAGATTCAACTGAAACTTCCCCCATAACCATATCTTTCAATGTTACAAAGAATTTTTTTGCTTTTTCCAGCAGGTTCTCATCTTTGACTGTTTTTAGCTGTTCTCCTACTTTTTGCAAAGTAAGATGACCTGTCTGCACCTCATTATACTGTACGACTTCCACAATATAAGCGCCTGTATCCGGATCGATCTGATGAGGCGTGTCAGAATTAATCACAATTTCAATAGCCTTTGTTTGTTCTTCCTCATACCCTTGTCTCACATATCCATCCGGTGCCTGGATTTCTTCAATCCGATAATGCCCTGCCTTTAATTCTTCTGGCAGGATCAGATATCCGTCTGCATTAGTGGAAAACTCAGAGATTTTCTCTTTCTCTGGATAATATACCATTTGTTCCACATATGCTTTTTTCTCAAAATCCCAAATCTTATAAGTTGCAGAATTATTTAATACATTATGGTCTGTTTCCGCATCTTTCTTTATGATCTTCAGCATGAATTCAAATGGGCGGTCATCAAAGACTCTCCATTCCTGCGGATCTCTGCTGTCTTCGTTTACAGTTACCAAAAACGGATGGACTTGTTTCAGATTTTCCGGTGTTTTGGTCTCTGCAACCACATACTGTCCATATGGAAGTTCCACGCTCTTGGCATATCCTTTTTTATCTGTTACAAGGACAGGTACTTCTATTTCTTTCCCATCCTCATATGTGACTGCCACTTCTTCGTCTGTAAAATCATAACCAATAAAATCTTCCGGGGTAAATTCAGAACCATTTCCCGGTTTTAAGGTACCGTCTTTTACTTTGGAGAGATTGCTGACCAGATATATGGTAAATTCTGCTCCCTCCACTAAATCTGTCTCCGTCTGATCTCCATCCTCTGAAATCTTAATGATCTGAAACGCCTGTTTCTTAACTTTTTCCTTGACAGTCAGCGCCTTTACTACAATCGGTTTTTCCTGTCCTTCATAAATAAGCGTTGCATCATATTCCGTTTCGTCCAGAAGGTATCCTTCTGGTGCAGCGATTTCTTTCACATACATTGCTCCAAGGTATACATTCTCAAATACGATTTCTCCGCTCTTTCCAAAGGTTTTTTCCTGAATCAGGCTTCCTGCTTTGTATAAAACTCCAGTTCCATCTGGTTTCTGGATATCTTCTTTCGCATACAGCCCGTAAACAGCACCGTCCAGTTTTGCATCTCCCTGCGGAAGGAAATCTCCCGTATCCACGTCCTGTTTCTTCACCGTGATCTTGCCTTTTACCGAGGTATTTACTGCTTCTACCTCTACACTTGATCCAGCGGACACATGAACCGGATATACAGTCTTATTGATTGCATATCCATTAGGCGCTGTGATCTCTTTTACATAAACAGTTTCTAATGCTGCATCAAAATAGTCACTGTAACTGATACCGTCTTCACCTGTCATAGCAATGGTCAACAGCTGGTCCGTACAGGTACTGTTTTTATAAACGCCATAGACTGCACCATCTAACGGGTTCCCTGTCTCCGCATCCTTTTTCAGAATCTTAACTCTGGCAAGATTTAGCCACTGGATATCAAAAGATACCGGAGCTGCTTTTTCAGAGATAAATGCTCCGATATCCTGATTGTTTCCTCCGGTGGAAGTTAAAACCAATGTTTTCCAGCTCTCACGGACAGAACCATAAAGCTGCCCGCTTTCCCATTTCCCAGTTACCGTAAGAGGTGCCTGCAGATAGAACGTATCTCCCCCATAAACTTCCAGATTTCCGCCGCTTACATTTGTTCCTTTTGACTTGTTATATCCGGTTACACCCTGTGGAACAGGAATGGTAATCTTATTCCGATGGTCACCGTTCAATGTAATATCTGGTGTTTTCTGGATATCACCTTCTCTTACTGCAGTCACATTTGCATTGGAAAAAGACAGCTCACCTTTTGGCGGCTCTTCCATGCCAAATAAGTGATTGATATAAGCAATCACACCTGCATTGACCAGGTTTTCATACGGGCATCCTGTAAATGCCAGATCCCCACAATAGGCATAAGATGCTGCAAGATGGGTATAAACATACTTTTCGTCATCACTTTTCCCAGACAGGTAACTGCCTGTGATATCTCCGGCTCCGCCATACCCATAATAAAGAACTTTCTGAAGATTCTTATTACTTTCCAGAATATCCGCAACATAGTCACCAGTAGGCGGTGATGCACGGTGGGATTCCAGACAGTACGCCAGTTTTCCATTCACCGTAAATAAACAGGTCAGATAATTACCTAAATAATCCGGATAGTAAATGGTCCGTCCTTTATTCAGATGGACTGTTTCACTTTTTCCCATACCATCTGCAGCAGAAAGCATCATCACATTTCCCTCTTCAATATCTCTTTCCAGCTCTGCAAGGACATCCGGGGTATCTTCCGGCTGGGAACTGGTAATCTCTACAGGAAGAGGCTGCTCCGAATCTTCCTCAGAAGACGTATCTTCCTTCTGTTTCTCCCCGCCATTGGATTCCGAGTGTGCCAGCCCTTCCGTATCGGTCAATGTGATGGTCCGTCCAATCATATATGGCTCACTTCCATCTTTTGGGGTAACCAGATACTGTGCGTAATAAACACCTGGGTTTTCCGGCTGGAAAGAGCCTCCATCCTGATCTTTGATTTCAGACAGCAGTACACTCTCCCGCTCCGGGTCATAAGAAATCCCTTCCATAGAAGTTTCTACCCGGAACTCTTTATCTGAGACATCTTTTACAATATCTTCTGCTCTTACCTTCTCTTCCGTCTGTTCCTCAAATACCTGCGTTTCCGTTTCTACTTTTGTCTCCGGCTGTTCCGCCGCAGCATAAACGGATGAAGAAATCATCGAACTCATTCCCATACTAAAAGCCATGACAAATGCCATGGCTCTGGTTTTCCATTTTCCTTTCATAATCATTCTTTCTCCTTTATCCTTATCGTCCCACTTCTCGACCATGAGACTCTTTTTTCTTCTCTTGCTTCTTCATTTCTTTTCTGGTCGCATGGACAGCTTTTTGAATCTCATTTTCCGATAATCCATTCTGCCTGCATCCTTCCAGAATCCCTTCCAGATATAATTTGCCCGGAAGTGCCGGTTGGCTCTGGTAGGGTTCATTCATAATATATACAGCTGCATAAAGTTCCTGCCCATCTTCACACTGCACAAGAATATCCTGTTTTCCATACAGATATGGATATCCTTCATAGTAATCCAGGCTTTTTTCGCATTTTTCTGTAATACTCCATAACACACCCGATACCTGTTCCCCTTGCTCCGGCAGGATACTGGCTACTCCATTTCCCCTGCTATTCCCCCGGAATGCCAAGCGGTAATCTTTCACCATTACATTTCCTATTACTTCTGCATCCGGGCATCGAAATTCCATTTGATCCAGATTCATGTTACTTCCATACGCAAAATACAAACGTTCTTTGATAACTTTCCCTCCTTTATCGCTCTTCCTGCTTTCTCTTCAGACATTCATAGGTGTTCTTGTCATATCTCCATGCTTTGTCCCCTTCCAGATGATCCAATAAGTGTTTCCGCACATTCTTATATTCTGGTCCGATCAGGCCAAGCCGAAGAAGAAAGGTCCGAAAAGTAAAACAGGGGTTTTCAGAAATCTCCGTCTTTCTCATATGGGTACATTTCTGATTGATAGCTTGAGCAGAAATTGCTAAAGCAAGGGTGATATTTGCACGTACTTTTCCTGCATGGAGGGTACTGTTAAAACACCGCCATTCCACCGTTCCCTTATCAAACACAGCATGCAGGTTCAGCGCATAGTACCTGGTATCATCATAGTGACTATGCGATCTTCCTCCCATTCTTCTTTCCTCATACCACAGCTGACGAAATTTATCCATGGACATATTCCCGGAAGGCATTTTCCGGATATCTTCCAGCACATTTTCACGGACTTTTTTACACCATTGTTCCACCCGGCTGGGATTTACCTGCAGTGCTTTAAATAAAATATCTTCTTTGGAATACATGATCGTGAGCGCATTCTTTAAGCTTCGTGGTGTATGATTGGAGGCATCCACATGAACATGCATTCCACAGGAGGAATTGACTTTTCCCCCATGGCTTCTTAAACAGCGCACAACCTGTTGCAGTTTTTCCATTTCGCCATATTCCAGTTTCGGACTGACCATTTCTGTGCTGTACTCACTATCTGCATAAACATAACGGTTTCCATTTCTTCGCTGTGTATGGATGCTCCCATCGTAGGTAAACTTCCACTCTTTTCCTTCCAGATCTCTGACTCCCCAAGTACTGTAATAGGTTCCAATATAATATGGCTGTGTTCCAAACAATTCTCCTACTGCGTTTGCTGCCTCTTCTCTGGTAATCCCCGTCATTTCTATTTCGGTTCCAAAGTATTGTTCTTTCAAATCCATCCTGACACCACCTTACTGCAGAATATGGATACCGGAATGTACCTGAAACAAGCGTCTTCCTATGGCTTCGATCACATTAACGGTTACCCCGTTTCCTGCCTGCTTATATGCCTGTGCATCAGAATTAAGTTCCAAAATCTTGTCGATCTGTTCCTCATAATATCCCTGTAATCTCAGGCATTCCCGTGGTGTCAGTCTCCGGATTCTTCCTTCATAACACACCCCATGCCGGTCCTGTGCAGTTAAAGTGAACATTTCTTCCTCTGGTGCTTTCATCCTACGTCCCTGTTGACGGATATTTTTCCTTTCGGGTGTCAAAACAGCTCTTGGTCCCTCTTCTTCCAATGCTCCGGAGCGTTCCCCTAAACAAAGAGTTACAAGAGGAAAATAATATATAAAATAGAGGAGGACAGAAATGGGAAGAGAAACGGAAATACCTATATGGGAAAAGGCAAATCTTACGATAGAAGAAGCTGCCGAATTTTCAAATATTGGACAGAATAAAATATCAGCATTGCTAAAGTCACCGAGATGTCCGTTTGTGTTGTATGTAGGAAAAAAGAAATTAGTGAAAAGAAAGGAATTTGAGCGATTTATTGAAAAAAATATTGAATTATAAAAAATAGCTGATTTACATTGAATTTGAAGCTCTATTGTGGTAATCTATAAGTTGCTATATTGGAGCTTCTTTTCTTGGAAGGAGCTAGAATAATGGGTAGAGATTTAAGAGGAAAGGAGCTTGGTGAAGGAATTTATCAACAGACTAACGGAACGTATTGTGCAAGGTTTGTAGATAGGTTCGGAAAGCGAAAATCAAAACGCTCTAAGAAGTTGCAAGAGGTAAGACAATGGCTTGCAGATGCAACATATATAAATGAACATAGTGATATAGAACAGGCTACTAATATGATGGTAGATGCTTGGTTTGAATACTGGATTGATGTGAAAAGAAAAACGGTTCGTCCGAATACTGTTAGAAACTATACAGAACGTTATCACAGAAATATAAAAAATGTGATCGGGAAAAAGTTATTAACAGAGGTTAAGCCGATTCATTGCCAAAAAATTTTTACAGATATGGCAGATGAAGGGTATAGAACGTCTACAATATATCAAACACGAATTGCACTTTTTAATATGCTTGAATTTGCAAAAGAAAATGATGTGATTTTGAGTAATCCTTGTAAGAAATCAGTAAAAAGTGACATGGGAAAACCTTCTCAGAAAAAGGAAGCTCTCACAATTGATATACAGAAGAGGTTTTTGGAGCAAGCAAAAGGACAGAGTTATGAGAATCAATATAGATTCATATTACAAACTGGACTTCGTACTGGTGAGCTGGTAGGGTTGAAATGGGAAGATGTTGATTTTGAGAATAAGACAGTAAAAATTCAACGGTCAATGGAATATAGGCATAGTGTCGGTGAATGGAGAGTAGGAGAGCCAAAAAGTAAATCAGGTTATCGTACAATTCCATTAACTGATGAAGCTATTAGGATATTGTTGGAACAGAAAGAGAAGAATAAGAAGATAAAAATAATTCCTATGGAATGGTCTGAATATATTTTCTTGTGCCGGAAAGGTGAACCAGTAAAGAATAGCACTTACGATACTGCTTTGTTTAAGATATGTGAAAAAGCGGGAATCAACAAATTTTCTATGCATGTATTAAGACATACCTTTGCTACCAGATGTATTGAAGGCGGTATGATGCCAAAGACCTTACAGAAAATATTAGGGCACTCAAATATAGGCATAACTATGAATTTGTATGTTCATATCACAGAAGAAGAAAAACAAAAAGAAATTGATATGGTGGCTTGTGCTTTGAATGTCGGATAAAAGTACATATATTAAGATACTTCGTGGCACTTGTTGTGGCACTCGATATGAAAGAAAATAAGCTCAAGCCTATCAAATAGAGGAATTTTTAGGAGGAAATAAAGAAAATGAAATTAGGAATTGTTGCTTCATTTGTATCGCCATTGGATATTTCGTTTATCTTATCAAGAATTAAACATTCATAAATATAGGAATATCTACTATAATCCGTATTCATTTTTTCATAATTGTCTAAATAGGAAAGCACAAGTAAAAATTCTATTGGCGTCTTATTAAAAAATCCTGTTTTCATAACACTTTGTACTTGTGCCAGCTTATTTCTACATAATACATCAAACTCTTGACTTTCAGGATTTTGTTCCTCATTAGATAACAGCAACCACCTACTTACTAATTTTCTTCTCATATAGTTTTTTAGGTCTTGAATATATAGGCGCGTGAATTTCTTTTCTAAATATTCTTTTGTTTCTACATTTTTCAAGAAACCAAGCAAATCATTTTGAAGATTACTTGTAATCACCACAATCCCAAATTTACAAGTAAGGTAATGTAGTATTTTTTTTATTAATTTATCCGAAACTACAATCTCTTCAAAATTATCTATAATACACACCTTCTTTTCTTCTTCCATTTGCAGGATTTCTTCTTTTTCCAAATTAGAATATTGTTGTTCATAAATTTCTGCAATCTTATTATTTAATTCATCTCCTTCTCCAGTTCTCAATTCTGTGGCATCTACCATTACTGGATATAATTTCATATTAAAAAAATCTTTATATAACTGCTTTAATAAAGCTGTCTTTCCATACTCCTTTTCCCCAGAAATCATGATATATTTCTTGTTTTTTATGATCTGAATAATATCTTCTTTATTTTTATACAGCGCTTTATTCTTTTTATTACTAATACTTTCCCCTTTTAAAACCGGATAAACAAAAACATCGGATAATTTCAATATCCCTTTGGCTTTACTTACCAAATCTATTTCATTATCCTCTAAGTATTCCAAAAAATCTGCTTTTAATTCAACACCGCTTTTTACATAACGGTTTTTCTTAAATTCTCTCGATTTAGTATCTAATATATTTTCATACAGTTTTCCATTCCATTCATATGAAAAAAAGCGCTCAATATTACTTTCTAAATCGATTTTCAAAACATTAAAACCACTCTGTTCTGGATAATGTGAATTATATAATTGGTTTCCTTTCACAAAATAATTTGTTGCAGCACCATAATTATCCTTTAATACAATCTCAGAAACATGATCATGCCCCACTAATACAATATCCGAATAATATTTATAATACTTTTTCCATTCCTCAACACTATCCCAAGTCATCCACGACTCATCATGGTGCATCAAAGTAATAACAATATCATTTTCTATCTTATCTTCTTGTTCAGGAATGGCAATTCTCATCTCTTTAGGTTTTTCATTTTTACTAGAACACCATGCTGTGTTCAAACAATGAAATTTTAAAGAAACTCCTTTATATCTCAATCCGTTAATTGCAAATATGCTTTCAGCACTTGCACTAACTAATGGTGCTATACTTTCATCCCAGTCTTTCACAAAGTTAAAATAATTTTCTTCAGCTGTAGTACAAGTCTTGATAATACTACCATTTAACATATCTAAATTAGAATCACGTAGTACCGATTCTCTTATGACACTATCCTCTCTGTCAAAATCACAATCATGATTTCCTGGAACGGTTACAATTTGTATAAACAAATCATTATATCTCTTCTTTATACCCGCTATAATGTCAGAGATAAATATTGACGCAAATAGATATTGCTCTTCTTTGCCCGAATATGCTATATCTCCAGTGATACACAAAATTAGCAGTGTATTCGTTTCATCTATAATATGTTTATTTATTGCATTTGCAATATATTCACTTCTGCCTTCTAAAATATTATAATCTGTGTCGTTTTCGAGATGTATATCTGTAATATGTACTAATACTAATTCCATACTCTTTTCTCCTGCTTAAAAATGACAATTTTCTACAACTCTATTTTAGCATAAAAAATTTTACCCGTCATCTGATTAAAGAATGGATGTTGATTAAAGAATGGACAGCATGGTACATGTAATAACCACATCATAATATCTGAAATTTTTTATCTGTTTTCCAATAAAAACCTAATGTAAGAATATAAGTTCCATAAATTGGCTTTAAGAGGAAAATCCTTTCTATAAATAAATCTGGTTCTATATGTGATCTGATGATAATGACACCATTTCTGTATTTGCTTCATCCGAATGGACTCCCCTGTATTAATTCTATTCACCAAGCACTGTCTATTAAAGTCATCTATCCCACCCTTAAAAACTAGATAAAACAACACGTTATAATATCTAATCAATACAATCTCTTCCTTAGATTTTTCCTTTGACTTCATACACACTTTCCACCTTTCTCTGTATATCTAGTAAGATTTGTCCACACATTTCCACTCTATCCACACAATACACACCCCAAATACGGGGTGAAATTTCCCACAAGAATCAAAATAATCTCCACAACACCTACTGCATCCTCTTCCATCCAAAATTCTTTCAGCAATTTCATACTCATTCCTCCAATCTCATCCTACATAAAACTCAAAAAAGCCGGCACCATAAGAATAATCAGTACAACCACCAGCTGCATCACCATGGGAAGCAGAAGTTTGATAGCTGCCTCCTCCCCTTTTACCCTGGCACTTCGTTTTCTCTCTTCTGTGACAGAGGCGGCTTCTCTCTCCAGTAGTTCCAGCAGGTTTTCATTCCCTCTTCTCAGATTCTGAACCAGCAGAACAGAAAGCATCTTGTACTGGGAAATCCCATACCGCCTCCCCATCCTCTCATATGCCTCTGCCTCGTACATCCCTCCTTCCATTTCTCTGCATGTTTTCACCACCTCCTCATATGCAGCCCTCTCCCCCAAATGATATTTGTCCCTGTTCCTTAAATAGCCTGTTGCCAGTTTTTCCATTGCTCTGCGGATAGAAAAACCCGCTCTTAGAAACAGTACCAGTTTTTCGACGATATCCGGATAATCTGCCTGCATTTCCTTTCTCTTCTTTTCTTCTTTTTGCTTTTCTTTCTCTCTTGCTAAAGGTTCTGCACCAAGTCCCAGAAGCAAGGAAAGAATACACACCAGAGGGCCTTTATAGTCTTTATCTTTTTTATAATGGACAGTTTCCCCATCTATGGTCTCTGGAAGCAGCAGCTTTTTTCCTTCTTCATGACTGATTTCTTCTGCCTTCTTCTGGATTTTCTTCTCAAGTTCCTGACTTTCACTGAGAACAGGCGGAAACACTGTCACCTCTTTTGCCCAGACCTCCTCATGATCTTCCAGCGAAATTGTACAATACAATTCTGTTTTCTCACCTTGTTCACTCACGTTTTCTCCAATCCTCCCCTCCCAGCTCAGCACATCCGGCCACCCGGTACTCCAAGACAGCATCACCGGATTGTTCGCAATCTGTTCCAAAAATTTCATATCTTTTTGAATCTCGCCTGTGCCTTTTGTCTGTCCCTCATACCATTGTTCCAGCTCTTCTTTTGCTCCTTGGATATATTCCAGAACTTCCTGTTCTTTGTAATGCTCCTCCTCCACAAAAATTTTGATCTTCTCTTCTCTGTTTCCAGCTTCCACACTTAAATGCTGCTCATATCCGCCCTCCCCGTAAGGATTTCTGGGAAGGCAGTTCATTTCTGTATCCTGCTTTTCCTGTATGTAAATCCCCAGCCCTAAAAGAGTTCCTGACACTATGATTGCCACGGAAAAATATTTTCTAAACCTCAATCTCTGTCAACCTCACTCCCCACACAAATGCGAACAGATACAAAAACAAACAGAATGTCATCACACAGATACCTACTCCCGTATGATAAAGAACATCCAGAAATCCCGGTGAAGTAAGATGCATATATAAAATAATTCCTAATGGAATCACACTCATAATCTTCTGCTCCATTTTTTTAGATGCAAGAATGGTATCTATTTCCTTTTGCACCTGAATCCGCTCTTCCATGGAACAAATACACTTTTGCAGAATTTCCTTCATATTTCCTCCCATTTTCTTAGATTGCACCAGAATATCAGAAAAATTTAAAATATCCTCCACTCTGCTGCGTATTCCCAGATCATATAACAATTCCTCCAGTGAAACACTGTGTTTTAACTGAACTTCCATATAAGCAAACTCCATGGTCATTTCTGCTGTTTTTCCATATATTCTTTCCAAATCCTTTCTTGCTTCTTTCACTGCATTATCTAGAGAATACCCTGCTGCGATTCCAACCTGCATAGCACCAAGAGCATCCTTAAACTGGTAATGAATCCTCTTTTTTCTCAACTGGATCTGCTGTCTTTTTCTCTTCCTGATATACCAGGCAGAAACAGGAAGGATAAAGAGAAATACTGCCGCACTTTGATAAAATAAATAATTAATCGTCCCGCACAGAACCACCGCTTCTGTGATGTACTGTATCCACTGTTTCCAAGACAGATGATAAACATCATAATCTATTTTTTCTCCTGTATGTTTCATAGGGAAATCCCTGCCTTTCCAAGTTTTTCTCTGTGTATCAGTTCCCCTGTCTTTTCCAGCTTCTGTTTTCTTACAAACAAAGGATTTAACAAAATTTCTCCATCGCACATCTTGTCAATCTCACAGATTTCCATCACCTTTCTGCTCTTATCCCGCATCCTTCCAAGATGAATGAAAATATCGAATCCAGAGAGAATCTGCCTGCGGATTACCGGAACCGGAAGATCAATTCCCATGAGAACCATGGTTTCCAGCCTGCTAATCATATCTTTGCAGCTATTGGCATGGATAGTAGACAGGCTGCCGTCATTCCCTACATTTACAGCCTGTAGAAGTTCTGCTGCTTCTCTTGAGCGGACCTCCCCTACAATAATCCTGCTAGGCCGCATTCTTAAACAAGTTTTTAATAAATCCCCTATGGAAATCTCCTGATTTTTCTCAATATTCGCCTGCCTGCATTCCAGGCGTACCAGATTAGGAAGTCCCTGAAGCTGGAGCTCCGCATTATCTTCAATAGTGATTACCCTCTCATCTTCAGGTATATACTGGGACAGGGCATTTAAAAACGTGGTTTTCCCAGCCCCGGTTCCCCCGCCGATCAAAATGGTATAGCCAGCCCGAATCAAAACCTTCAGGACTTCTGCTGCCTCCTTTGTAATGCTGTCCATTTCCAGAAGTTTTTCCATGGTAATGGGCTCATTTGGAAATCTGCGGATAGTCAGAATTGGCCCATCCAGTGCTACCGGCGCAATTACCGCATTGATTCGCTCCCCGTTCTTTAATCTGGCATCTACAATAGGCTGCAAGGTATTAATCACCCTGTTGCAGCGTGAAGCCATCTGCTGTATCACATCATCCAGTTTTTCTGGGGAAGAAAAAGTCTTATCCAGCGGGAAAATCTTTCCGTCTTTTTCAATAAAAATTTTATCCCACCGGTTGACCATAATCTCCGTAATGGTATCATCCTCCAACAGTTCCTCAAGTACATCCATTTTCCGTACAGAGCTGAACAGCTCTCTGCGAAGTGCTTCTCTCCTGGAAATAGGCATATATGTCGTTCTGCAATAATCCCCTATCAAACTGTCAATATTCTCCATCACCCCCTGGTCGGATTCCTCCCAGGTATTTTCCAAACGCTCCATAAGCTGTTTCCTCAGATTCACAAATTCTTCTCTATCCCTGTTCTGCATCTTATTTTCTTTCATTTGCCTTCAGCACCTTTCTTACATAATTCCCCCATTTTCCCCAGATTAGCGTCTGTACAAAGCTAGAATCTGTAACGCTGGGGCAACAGGCAGGCAGCCGGATTTCTATGATTTTTTCCTCCTCTCCACACCAATGTTCCATGATTTTTCTAAATTGCGTCATTTTGCATCTGGACATCCAGTCATCCAGCACTGGCACATAAATACACCGGCACATTCCCAAAATCTGGAATGCCTGCTCCACAGAATTTCCCATATCCAGCACAACCGTCTCGTATGTTTTTCCCAATCTGAGCAGTTCAAAAAAACGCACCCATTCCGAAAATTGAATCTCTCTGACGTCTTCTGGTGAAACCGCAGGTGCAATAAAATCCATCTTTCCCATTGTTCTCACAAATTTCGAAATTTCTTCTGGCTCAAGTGTGTCGTGACATCTGAACCGGTAAAAAAAATCTGTGAGATTATCTGCTTCTTCCAGATGAAATAGTGTTTCAAACCCGGAATAATCCTCCATATTCAGATAAAGAACCTGCTTTTCTTCTCCCAGAATCTGTGCTGCTGTAAGGGCAAATAAGGTCTTACAGCATCTGCCAACAGGAGAATAAATCCCAATCATATCTAATTTTTTGCTATTTATGGCAGACAGAACAGGGGAGGTATGTTCCACATAATACGCCATAACCTCCTGAATCACAGAGTCTGCTGACTGATACTTATAAACCGTCTTGTGTCCCTCCGATTCCTGCGGTTTCTCCTCTGAAAGCAGAATCACATTTTCTGTTCCCAGTTTTTCAATCTGCTCATCTACATCCCCCTCTGCGATCAATAAGATTTCCGGCGGATTGTGGTCTGCATAAGTACACAATTTCTCCACATCTGTAAATGCTTCTGCCTCAAAAGGCAGTTTTTTTCTGCTGTTTAAATACTCTGCAAAATTGCAGGCATACTCTCCCTCTGTGTCACACACAGCAATCATATTTTTCTTCAATAAAAACCTCCCGCATAAAGCATCACCCCTAATAAAATGGGCACTGTAAAATGAAAATTTTCAGCCTTCCTGCCCTTTTTTATATATGGAACAGGGTTTCTTGTTTTCCCATACTGGTACAAATAATGAAAAAAATAAAGACATCTTTCTTTCAGATTTCCACAAGAAATTAGAAATGCTAAAGATAATAACGCTCCCAGAAAAAAGGAGCAGACCATGATTTTAACAATTGTTTCATATCCCAGAACGCTTCCCAGGACACAAAAAAGTTTAATATCTCCTGCACCCAGCATTCTAAAATAGAACAAAGGAAGCAGCAGAAAAAAGGGTACAAGAATTCCAAGGACATAGACTATCATTCCTTTCACTGACCCGGTGCTGATTTGATAATACAGGCCAAGCACAAGCCCCATACAAATAAAACTATTCACCACCCTTTCCATAAGAAAATCCATAAATACAGCAATGCCGCTAATACCCAGCACAAGCCATAACTCTGCCGTCAAACAACCACCTCTCTTTAATTTGTAATGCGTTTTGGATAAATCAGCCGAATGGCTATATGAAATAAAATGATTTGTTTAAGATGACTTTGATTATACCTGTTGAAACTATGTTTGTAAAGGAAAAAAACTCAAAAAAATGCGATTTGGGTAGACTATACAAAATTACTGTTTGCATTACTAGTAATTTTCAGTTAAAATAATTAATAGAAACGGGAATACCCGTATGGAGTAAGGAGTATAGGTTATGGGACTCATTGTATTTTTAGGCGACAGTATTACAGACGCCGGCAGGAAAGAATCTCCCAATCAATTGGGTTATGGTTATGTAAATATATTTTCTGAACAACTAAATAAACAAAATCAGCAATTAAATATTATAAATAAAGGGGTAGACGGCCAGTTCACCGAACAAATCGCACAATCCCTCCACCCGGAATGCATTTTCCTTCATCCAGACTATGTGAGTATTCTGGTAGGAATTAATGATATCGGGCTTTTAGTAGCCTCTGACGTATCTGAACAGGAAAAACTATATATGCTGGAGGACAGCATCCGTGCCTATCATGAAATGTTGTTTGATCTCTCCAGAGAAACTACAGCCAAAATCATTACTTTAGAGCCTTTCATTTTCCCCAAAGACGGGGCTTTTGAAGAATGGATTCCATGGCAGAAAAAAATGTCCAAAAATATCCGTAAGCTGGCAAGAAACTATGGAGCTTCCTTTGTGCCGCTTCAGGAACCTTTAGAACAAAAAATACAAGAACTTGGCTATGATGCCATTACCACTGACGGTATGCATCTTACCTCCACAGGCCACGAAATTCTTGCTGCACTTGTAAAAGAATTCTTTGACCTGTAAAGACTCTGTATCAGACAGCCGGGGCATCTGCACAAGATTATGATTTTGCAGATGCCCCTTCTTTTATTCATGTGCTGCAATAATATTTTTAAACTGTGCTTTCACAACCTTGGCCAGATTTTCAGGATTTACCTTCAAGGTAGTGCCGATTCTGCCTCCGCTTACATAAATTTCTTCAAAAGCAAGGGCACTGTCATGAATGACCGTAGGATATAGTTTTTTCATGCCAAGAGGACTGCATCCTCCCCTCACATACCCGGTTACTTTTGTAATATCTTTTACATGTATCATCTCTACTGATTTTTCTCCAACAGCCCTGGCAGCTGTCTTCAGATCAATTTCCTCTGCAATAGGAATCACCAGCACATAATATTCCTTACTCTTGCCCTGGACAACTAAAGTCTTAAACGATTGTTCCACAGGCGCACCTGTAATCTCAGCGGTATGAAGTCCGTCAATAAATTCATCACATTCATATTGGATTGCCTCATAAGGAATCTTATTTTTTTCTAATATTCTCATGGCATTTGTCTTAATTTCTGTTTTTTTCATCTTCCATACCTCTTTTCTTTTCTGCTTTTTACAGCATACAAATCTGCCTGTTTTTTGTCAATCTTTTCCCGCATAAAAAATATACTTTTGCACACCCTATTCCTATCAGAATAAAATGATTCAAAAAGGAGACTGACATGAAAAATAACACCCCTTCCTCTCAGGACAAATACCTGGTAGAAGCTACTTCTGCACATGATCTGGATGGCTGTGCCACAACAGAAGCAACCGGGCTCATTCCCTCTATGCCGGAAAATAAGTCACAGCTAGATTCCTACAAAGAAATCCTTCCCTATTCCCCGGACTGTTATGCAGAGAAAAAGGGCAGCCGTAAATAAATACGGTGCCCTCTATACTATCGCCTAATATCCTCGTCATCCTGGCTGTCTTCATTTGTACTGTCTTCGTCTTTCTGTTCCTGCCCGTCTTTCAGCTCACCTATGGCATCTGCTGCTTTTTCCAGGGCTCTCAGGCTGAAGCCTGTATCTGTGTCTGCATCTTCTTCACCATCATCGGATTCCTGTCCATCACTGCTTCCATCCTCATCAGAAGAATCCTGTTTATGGCTCGCATGTTCACTTGCAAGCTCTTCTGTATAATCAGAGAGTTTATACATACCTGCTTCAGAAAAATCCGAATTGTAATGCATAACCAGAGGAACCAGAGAATAATCCTCAATGCTTATTTTTCCGCTTTCTGCATCTTTCTTAATGGTAAAATCTGCCATGCCTCCCAAAAGGTTTTTCAGTTCTGTCTGCCCACTGACAAAATTTCCAAGTGAATAATATACTAACGTTTTTCCTTTATCTTCTCTTGTAAGCAGCTCATAACCTTTCAAAATGTGAGGATGAGAACACAGGATAATATCTGCTCCCTGCTCTGACAGAAAGCTTACTCTGTCAAGGAGCTTTTCGTCTGGCTCTGTGGAGTCTGATTTTCCTCCATGAAGCATTACAACGGTAAGATCTGCCTCCTCTTTTGCCTCTTTGATATCAGCCTTTGCACGTTCTTCTGAATAAAGATTTATCATGTACGTCTCATCTTTTTTCACTTTGTGATTTTCACTGAGCAAGGTACTGTAATTCAATAATGCAATCTTAAAATTTTTCACATTACGGATTTCGTAATTTTTTTCTTTCTCATCACTGTGAATTCCAAGTCTGGTAATCTCCGGATAATTTTTCTTCCAGAAAGATGTGGAATTGATGATGCCATCACTTCCCTGGTCAAAACTATGCTCTGTTGCATGCGTCACAACATCAAATCCTGCCGCTACCAGAGCATCCCCGACCTCTGTGGGAGTAGCAAAATCCGGATAACCTACTGCTGCACTGTGGCTTTTTACAAAAGGAGTTTCCTGATTCACAATTGCCACATCTGCTTTTTCTATATCTTCTTTTATATTTTCATAAAGAAAATCAAAGTTCCAGTCATTTTTCTTTCCTGCCTGGATAATTGCATCATGGATCATATTATCCCCCACTGCAACCATATGGAGTGTGTTATTTTCCTCTTCTAATCTAGCAGCCTCTTCCTCCTGCTGCTTCTTCTCCTTGGCCTCTTGTGCCTTCTTTTCTGCAATCTTGCCACGAATTGTCACAACCCCTGCAATGATAGCTGCCAGTAGAAACACCATTCCAATGGATGCCAGAATCAGCCTTCTTTTCATCACCTGGCGGCGGCGTTTTCTCTGCCTCGCAATCCTTCTGCGTCTTTCTAATTCAAGCTGTCTTTCTTCCTCTTCTCTCCTTCTGCGTCTGCGCTGGTCACCCATATTCTAAATCCTTTCTGGTATATTTATACGAAAATATACTCATAATCCCTTATTTTTTCTATTTGCAATTCCAAACAATGCGTTGTATTATAATCCCTACTTAAATATGAACAACTTATTTCTCATTTATTAACTACCATAATAATATGAAAGTGAAGATTATGTCAACGAAATCAAGAAATTATTTTTTAGACAACTATAAAGCATTGTTAATTGTCCTGGTAGTTACAGGTCATTTTATCGAGCCCTGTTCAGACAATCATCCCATTCTCCAATTTCTGAAATGGGGGATTTTTTCTTTTCATATGCCTGCATTCATCTTTATCTCCGGATATTTTTCCAAAAAGAAAATGTCCTTTGAAAAGCTGGTACAAAAGCTTATCATCCCCTATCTGATGTATGAGATGATTTACTATCTCCTGTATGTGTTTGTCATTCATAAAGATACCGGACTTTACTTAAACCGGCCTAAATTTTCCCTCTGGTATCTCATGGCTCTGTTTTTCTGGAGAATTGCCACACCATATATCCGCAAAATCCCTGGCAATATTTTCATTGCCATTACTGCCGGACTGCTGATAGGATTTACACAGCTTGGCAATTTCTTCAGCATTCCACGGACACTGTTCTTCTATCCATTCTTCCTGGCAGGCTATTATTTTCAGGAGGACTGGTTCAAAGCAGTACGGAAGAATTGGAAGCCCTTTGCTGCCGGACTTGCAGGTTTTCTAACCCTCTTTCTTGCAGTTATTTCTATCAGCGGCTTACGCCTTACACCCCACATCTTTTACGGGCGGTATTCTTATCAGGATATGGGGCTTACGCCAGGAACCGGTATGCTGATACGTTTGGGATGTTACGGAATTTCTTTCCTTATGGTGTTTGTCATTTGTGCACTGATTCCTGGAAAAAAACATTTTTTCTCTATTCTTGGAATAAGAACCATGCCGGTTTATCTGTTCCATGGGCTGATATACAGTGCCTTAAAAACAACACCTGTATTAAAGAATATAGACACCCTGCCGGAAATTTTCCTGCTTCTTTCTGCCTGTATTCTTCTGTCCTTTGCTCTGGCTTCTAAGCCCTTTAACTGGTTCGTGGACAAGATTTCCTCCCTTCCGGTAAACCTTCCAAACCCGGTGTCCGGTATGAGGTTTCCTCCTGTTTCCACTTTTTTTGGAAGACGGCATCAGGCACAGTAACAAAAAGCGCCGGCATCATTGTTTTCAATGACGCTGACGCTTTTTTATCAGCCAATTCCTTTGTAAATCAATCCAAGAATAAATACAATTATGGACAATGGCACATAAATGTATTTTGCTGAAATTTTAAACAGCTTTGGTAATGGTTTCTTTCTTCCTGTCTCCAATTCTTCTTTGATTTTATCAAATCCCAAAATATAGTAAATAGAAATAGCTCCGAGAACAGCTCCAAACGGAACAACAATAATCGTGATGAAATCCATCCACGGACCTACCTTGGACTCAGAACCAAGCATGAAACCAACCAGCAGTGTAATACCTCCACAGAAAAGTACGGAATGATTTCTTTTCAGGTTGAATTTATGCTGCCAGCTCTCAATAACCGCTTCAAACATATTGATGAGAGAGGTAACTCCCGCAAAGCATACAGATAAAAAGAAAATAACAGCAAATACTCTTCCAAGCGGCATCTGTTTGAAGATATTCGGAATGGTAATAAACATCAAAGATGGTCCCGCTGTGGGTTCAATTCCGAATGCAAACACAGCCGGCATAATAGCAAGAGCTGCCAGCATTGCTGCAATGGTATCGAATACGGCTGTCTGCATAGAAGCCTTTGGAATATCTTCTTTTTTGCTGAGATAAGAACCGTAAACAATCATACCAGAACCTGTGATGGACAAAGAGAAAAACGCCTGTCCCATAGCCATAACCCAGGTATCCACATTTGCTAATGCCTCCCATTTTGGAACAAACAGGAATTTATATCCCTGTGCTGCTCCCGGTAAAAATGCCACGCGGATTGCCAAAACTGCAAATAAAACAAAAAATAACGGCATCAGTATCTTATTCGCTTTTTCAATCTGAGAAGCAGCTCCCAGCAATAAAACCAGAACTGTCACAGCAATCACCAGGACATGAAATGGAATATTTCCCATCCATGCTGTCACCTGTCCAAAATATTCTGCTGAATCCTGTTCTAAAACAGTATTTACAGCAGAACCTGCCAGGAAACGGAAAACCCATCCGATAATAACAGAATAACCAATTGCGATTCCAAGAGAACCAAGAAGCGGTATCCATCCAAGAATTTTTCCTACAACTCCAAGATTTCTGGATTCCCAGCAATGTACATAGGAGCCTAATGTTCCGGTTCCCACCTTTCTGCCAATAGCGAACTCTGCGGACAAACCAACAAATCCAAACAGTATAATAAAAAAGATATACGGAATTAAAAATGCAGCACCTCCGTATTCACCTAAACGGTAAGGGAACATCCAGATATTTCCCAAACCTACCGCTGAACCTACACAGGCCAGCACAAACCCAAAGGAGCTGGTGAAACTCCCGTTTTTATGTTTGCTCATAATCTTCCTCCCATTTTTGACTTTAAATCTATAAACTATGTCTCTTTAATGTATCAAAGAACCAAAGAAAAGTCAACAATTTCTCATTCTTTTCTTTGCAATTTCAATTAGAATCTTTTATAATAAATTTAGTTGCGGCATTTTTTGTCTGCATTTGTCAAAAACAAGAAGAAACGGGGAATTTTTACATGGATACATTTATTTTTATTCTGGAAATTATAGGAACTATTGCATTTGCTTCTTCCGGTGCCATGGTAGCAATTGAGAAAAAAATGGATATTTTCGGGGTAAATATCTTAGGTGCCACCACAGCTGTCGGTGGTGGAATTATGCGTGATATTATCCTTGGTTTAACACCCCCCACTGCCTTTGCAAGACCAGTCTATATCCTATTTGCAGTTGCCACCTCCACGCTGCTGTTTTTCATAGTATATATTAATCCTGAGATTATTCATTCCAAAATCAAATGTAAATATTATGACCGCATTATGCTCTGGTGCGATACACTGGGGCTCGGTATTTTCACTGTACTGGGCGTTCAGACTGCTTCTAAATTTGTGCGGGAAAATATGTTTTTCTTCGTCTTTATCGGTGTTCTGACCGGTGTGGGCGGCGGTGTCCTCCGTGACATTATGGCAAGAGAAACCCCTTATATCCTGGTGAAACAGATTTATGCCTGTGCTTCCATTGTGGGTGGAATTGTCTTTGTTCTCTGTAGAAGAACCAGCATGACAAACATGACCGCCATGCTGATCGGAATGGCTGTTACTGTGATTATCCGTTCCCTGGCTGCACATTATGACTGGAATCTTTTGCGGATTCATTGACTCTAGACAAAATCATGTTATACTAAAACGTGTAATTGCAGGAGCTGAAAGATATTCATAAAAAAGGAGATGTTTCAAAATGAGCAAAATTGATGAAGTCAGAAAAGCAATGGTAGAAGCTATGAAAGCAGGAAATAAAGAGCGTAAAGAATCACTTTCCATGCTCTTATCTGCATTGAAAAACAAAGCCATTGACAAAAGAGAAGACCTGACAGAAGCCGAAGAAAACGAAGTTGTATTAAAAGAAATCAAACAGACAAAAGAGACACTGGAAATGACACCGCAAGAGAGAACAGACCTTGTAAATGAATGTAAAAACCGCATTGCGGTGTATGAAGAATTTGCTCCTAAAATGCTGGGTGAAGATGAAATCAAAGAGGTTATCCAGGGTGTCTTAGGAGAACTCGGTATTGACGCTCCTACAGGAAAAGACAAAGGAAAAATCATGAAAGTCCTGATGCCTAAGGTGAAAGGAATCGCTGACGGCAAGCTGGTAAACCAGGTACTGGCATCCATGATGCAGTAAATCTGAAATGAAATAAAATGAGTAAAAATCCGCAGTCTCACGGGAATTTCCCCCAGGAAACTGCGGATTTTCTGTTTCTCTTATTTCTTTACTTTCATACAGAACTCACTAAAAAATTCAAGATATCCCTCTTTCAGTCCTTTCGTTGGAACGATATACGTTAAATGCACTTCCTTCTCTGAATGCGGTTTTAACTTTACATAATAAATTTTATTATCTGGATTATCAGGAATACCGCCTTCTATCGCAACGGGCATTTCTTCCATAGCCTGACTCCAAAACAGAGGAAATACTGGAAGTTCTTCCCACAATTTGTCTGTGGTATTTTCTAATTTTATGGTAACTTCCATCTCTTTTTGCGAAGATTCGTCTTTTAGATTAGAAAATATAATATCTGTCACCTGAAGACTGCACCCTTTTGCATATTCCGGATACTCTATTTTATCTCCGATTTGAACTGTTTTTTTCTCAATTTCTTCTTTTTTCATTTTAGGAAAATCCTCTTTTTCATAAATTTTTATATGTTTTCCTATCTTTAATACTTCTTCTTTTGGAATAAAATGAGCTGCAAATATCTGAACAATATGCCCTTTTTTTTCATCAAACAACATCATATTCCATCGGTATCCGTTCCCTTCTCCTTTGTCAACCAGCAGATTTTTTGTGTTTCCTGTTTTCCAGATTTCATAGGCTTCATATGGAAGTTCCTCTTCTTCCATCCCATTACTTTCTGCAATGGAAATACCATCCGCTGCCCAAACTCCTCCAAGAGAATACCTTCCTACATCCCATTCTTCATAACCATCTGGTAAATATTCTGGAACAGCGACAATCTCTTCACTTTCCTTCTTTCTCTTCACCTCTATAGAAAGTTTTTTTATTATATTTTGTTCTTTGATTTCTACTTGGATTGCCCTGTTATTTTTTGCCGTTGCATATGCAGTAAATGAAATTCCCGACACGATTATAAGAACTGCCGCTGTCTGAAGAATCCGTTTGATTATACGATTACGAAAGACTGTTTTTTTCTTATTTTGCTGTTCTGCCAATGATAATAATTCCTGTTTTTTGTGCTGATATTTTTCTGAAAAATCATGCTTTTCTGCTCCTTTGGAAAGCTGTTCTTCTTCTATTTCCTGTCCGAGTGCAGCCAGCATCTGGTCTAATTTTTCCTGTTTCATCATCCGATTTCTCCTCCCATTCCAGCCGGTCTGTCAGAAGCTTTCTTGCCCGCTCCATCCTTTTGTTTACATTCCCTTCGCTGATTCCTAAAATAGTTCCTGTCTCTTTTGCTGAAAATCCATAGTAACACCGGAGCTTAATAATCTCCCTGTATTCTGCGGGAACTGTCTGCAACAATTGCTGAATAAATTCTCTGTCCTCCACAGACTGGATGGATGTGCAGGTATCTATTTCCTGTTCCTTCTGCTCTGACATCCATTGATTCTGCCTATGATTCCTGCGGTACTGGTCAATTGCTGTGTTCCGCACAATTTTCAAAACAAGCTGCCGTGTATTGGGGCTGTCCGGTCTGTCAATCCTGGGAAGGTATTTCAGAAGTTTTTCAAAGCTGTCCTGCACTGCATCTTCCGCCTGTTCCCGGTTGTTAAGAATCCCATAGGCAATCCGGTACATCCCCTGTTCGTACAGCTCATACATGGATTCCAGCAGCTTTCTAAAATCCTGCTTTTCCAAAGTTCCCCACCTCCTTTTCTCTTTCATAAAGTATAACGAATGTGAAGGAAAAAATCTGACAAAAACACGCTGGTTTTCGTTTCTTTACGAATTCCCAGCGTGTTATAGTACCTTTTTTTCTTCAAATTAGGTTGATTTTATTATTTTATAGCTGACAACCTACTTTTTTCATGGCATAATAGGCTAAAAAATCTTGTTATAAAAAATGCACCTACCTTTTACAAAACCTGTTAGGCTACTTTTCTCAATATCTTCCTTTTAGTCTACTTTCTGTGCATATGATGTAGGACGGATTTTGCGGACATTCAAAATAAAAAAGAATGTGGAGGTAACA
>Peterbilt_p2__coassemble_166_pt1 | contig 75552 bp, 75 predicted proteins | sample Peterbilt_p2__metabat2_high_PE_039 | metagenome-assembled genome bin Peterbilt_p2 | reverse complement strand
GTTGTTGTTTCTAACAACGATGGTATGGGAATGTCTATGTTCAATGCATGGTCAAAAGATAATAAAGTTCCTACATTCGGATACGATGCTAACAGCGACGCTGTAGCAGCTATTGCAGAAGGTTACGGCGGAACAATCAGCCAGCATGCTGACGTTCAGGCTTACCTGACACTGCGTGTACTTCGTAACGCATTAGACGGTGTTGATATTGACACAGGTATCGGAACAGCTGATGAAGCAGGAAACGTTCTGAGTGATCAGGAATATGTATATAAAGCGGATGAACGTTCTTACTACGCATTAAACGTAGCAGTAACAGCAGATAACTACAAAGATTTCACAGACTCTACTAAGACATTTGAGCCTGTATCAAAACAGTTAGACGAAGCAAAATCACCTGTTAAGAAAGTATGGCTTAACATTTACAACGCATCTGATAACTTCCTGAGTGCTACATATCAGCCACTGCTTCAGAAATATGATGATCTTCTGAACCTGGAAGTTGAATATATCGGTGGTGACGGACAGACAGAGTCCAACATTACAAACCGTCTTGGAAATCCAGGTCAGTATGATGCATTTGCAATCAACATGGTTAAGACAGACAACGCAGCTTCTTACACCGCATTACTGAACCAGTAATTCTATTCTAAATCATATGAACAAGGCTATGTGGGGAGAAGAAATTCTCCCCATAACCATCATTTGAGATATTTAAAATATCAAGATACAGGAGTAAAAAATATGGCAGATAAGAAAGATGATATCGTCTTATCGATACGCGATATGAGTAAATCCTTTGGACGAAACCGTGTTCTGGATCACATCAATCTTGATGTGAAGAGGGGAACAGTTATGGGTCTGATGGGTGAAAACGGCGCCGGTAAGTCAACGATGATGAAATGTCTTTTTGGTACTTATCAGAAGGATGACGGAAAAATTTTCCTTGACGGAAAAGAGGTAAGTTTTTCCGGACCTAAGGATGCTCTTGAAAACGGTATCGCAATGGTGCATCAGGAGCTGAATCAGTGTCTGGAAAGAAACGTAATTGATAACTTGTTTTTAGGTCGTTACCCACGTAATTCTGTCGGCGTAATCGATGAAGGAAGAATGAAAAGAGAAGCTTCCGAGCTTTTCCGTAAATTAGGTATGACAGTAAACCTGACTCAGCCAATGAGAAATATGTCTGTTTCCCAGCGGCAGATGTGTGAAATTGCAAAAGCGATTTCCTATAATTCTAAGGTTATTGTTTTGGATGAGCCTACATCTTCTCTGAATATTCAGGAAGTAGAGAAGCTGTTTGAAATGATGAGAATGTTAAAAGACCAGGGTATCTCTCTGATTTACATTTCTCATAAAATGGATGAAATTTTTGAAATCTGTGATGAGATTTCTGTACTTCGTGATGGTAATCTGGTTATGACAAAAAGTTCCAAAGATACCAACATGAATGAATTGATTGCAGCGATGGTTGGACGTTCTTTGGAAAACAGATTCCCACCGGTGGACAATACACCAAAGGATGTTATTTTGTCTGTTCAGAATCTTTCCACAAAGTTCGAGCCTCATTTAAGTGATGTGTCCTTTGATGTAAGAGAGGGAGAAATTTTTGGACTTTACGGATTAGTAGGTGCAGGACGTACAGAACTTCTTGAGACCATCTTTGGTGTAAGAACCAGGGCAGCAGGACGCGTGTACTTTAATGACCGTCTCATGAACTTCAATAGTGCCAAAGAGGCTATGGAACATGGCTTTGCCATGATTACAGAAGAAAGAAAGGCAAATGGTCTCTTCTTAAAGAGTGACCTTACCTTTAACACCACGATTGCGAACTTAAATCAGTATAAGTCCGGAATTGCACTTTCTGATTCTAAAATGATAAAAGCTACTAACAATGAAATTAAAGTCATGCATACAAAATGTATGGGACCGGATGATATGATCACCAGTCTTTCCGGTGGAAACCAGCAGAAGGTTATTTTTGGTAAGTGGCTTGAGAGAAATCCGAAGGTGTTCATGATGGATGAACCGACCAGAGGTATTGACGTTGGTGCAAAATATGAAATCTATGAATTGATCATCAAGATGGCAAAAGAAGGAAAAACCATTATTGTTGTTTCTTCTGAAATGCCTGAAATTCTGGGTATCACCAACCGTATCGGTGTTATGTCCAACGGACGGCTTTCCGGTATTGTAAACACCAAAGAAACCAATCAGGAAGAACTGTTAAGACTCAGTGCAAAATACCTATAATGAGGGAGTGTAATAGATATGGCAAATGAAAATAGCAAGATTCTGACTGCAGATCAGGAAACGAAACTGCGTCAGCCTATCGACGATTATGTAGGAAAGATTCAAAAAGAAATCGACGGCCTCAGAGCAGATGGTACAGAAAAAGTAGTTGCTCTTCAGAATAAAATTGACGGTTTAAAAAGAGATCGTAGCATTTCAAAGAGTGAGAAAGAATCAGAGATTGCAAAATATAAGACAGAGCTTGAAAAAGCAAAAGCAGTTGAAGCGAAGAATAAGGATCAGATTTCCAAGTTGATTGCGGATGCAGAAGGATATCTGAATGCTCATTTTGATAAAGAATATTATCAGCCGGTACTGGCAAGCTGCCAGGTGGAAAAAGTGGCTGCAAAGGAAAGATATCAGAAGAGGCTGAAAGAGCTGGAAGCAGAACATAAAGATATTCTTTCCAAGCTGACAGATCATCAGGAAATCAAGGATGAAAATTATGTTTATAAAAACAGACTTTCCAATGCGAAGATTGAACTGGAAAAAGACCTTCAGCAGATTAAAGACCGCAGACATGCAGCATACAATCATAAATTCCATTTGATTGACCTGCTCCGTCTGTCCAAGTTTACATTCCTGGAGTCAAGAGCTCAGAAATGGGAAAACTACAAATATACCTTTAACCGCAGAGCATTCTTCCTTCAGAATGGATTGTATATTGCGATTATCATTATCTTCATCGCACTGTGTATTATTACTCCAATCGTAAAAAATACACCACTGTTGACTTACAACAACGTTTTAAATATCCTGCAGCAGGCATCACCTAGAATGTTCCTTGCACTTGGTGTAGCAGCGCTGATCCTCCTTGCCGGTACAGACCTTTCTATTGGCCGTATGGTTGGTATGGGTATGACAGCAGCAACGATTATCATGCATCAGGGTATCAATACCGGTGGTGTTTTTGGACATATCTTTGACTTTACAAATATGTCTGTAGTTGCAAGAGTAATTTTAGCATTAGTTGTTTGTATTGTACTGTGTACATTCTTCACAACAATCGCAGGTTTCTTTACAGCAAAATTTAAAATGCATCCATTTATTTCAACAATGGCAAACATGCTGGTAATTTTTGGTCTTGTTACTTATGCAACAAAAGGTGTTTCCTTTGGTGCTATTGAAGCTACTATTCCAAACATGATTATTCCAAAAGTAAATGGTTTCCCAACCATTATTCTTTGGGCAGTTGCAGCAGTTGCAATTGTATGGTTTATCTGGAATAAGACAACATTTGGTAAAAACCTGTATGCAGTAGGTGGAAACCCAGAAGCAGCAGCAGTATCCGGTATCTCTGTATTTGGTGTAACAGTAGGTGCTTTCGTAATGGCTGGTATCCTTTACGGATTTGGTTCCTGGCTGGAATGTATCAGAATGGTTGGTTCTGGTTCTGCAGCTTATGGACAGGGATGGGAAATGGATGCCATCGCAGCCTGCGTTGTAGGTGGTGTATCCTTCACAGGTGGTATTGGTAAGATTTCAGGCGTTGTAGTAGGTGTATTCATCTTTACAGCACTTACATATTCTCTTACAATCCTTGGTATCGATACAAACCTTCAGTTCGTATTCTCAGGTATCATCATCCTGGTAGCTGTAACACTTGACTGTTTGAAATATGTTCAGAAGAAATAGTTTTCATATGGATACAAAGCAAAAAGAGTCAGAAAATCTGGCTCTTTTTTTGCGTTCCCGGATTCGTTACATTTACATTTTGTCGTGCACTTGTTATAATTAGGTAAAATTATTTAACAGGATTACATGGAGAAAAATATGGATCGATATACATTGCTGCTGGTGGATGATGAAGAGGAAGTTATCCAGATTATTATGAAGAAAATTGCATGGGAAGAGATTGGTTTTTCGGTGATTGGACATGCAAATAATGGTGTGAAAGCACTGGAAATGGTGGAAGAATATCAGCCGGATGTGATGATCACGGACATCAAGATGCCTTATATGGATGGAATGGAACTGGCAAAGCAGGTAAAGGCAGAGTATCCGGATACGAAAATATTGTTTTTCACGGGTTTTGATGAATTTGAATATGCCAGAGAAGCTATCCATCTGGAAGCAGAGGAGTATATTCTGAAGCCTTTAAATGCCATAGAATTAACGGAAATTTTCAAAAGATTGAAGACGAAACTGGATCAGGAAATCAGTGAAAAACGAAATGCAAAAATATTACAGGAGTATTATCTGGAATCTCTACCGCTTCTGCAGGCAAACTTTTATTCTACCTTGATTGAGGGGAGGATTCAGGAAGAAGAGGTTCCAAAATATATAACAGATTATCAGATTTCTTTTCAGGGTCCTTATTTTTGCTGCCTGGTCATTCATACATCATCTGCGCAAAATGAAGAGGGGATGAGTCCACAGCTTTTATTTGCATCTGTGCAGAAACAGGCAGAAGAACGTCTGGCACAGAAGTGGCAGGCAAAGTGTTTTTCTTATCTGGGAAACACCGTTTTGATCGCTCAGTTAAGGGATAAAAAAGAAGTATCCGAATTAACTGACGAATGTGACCGTTTTTGCAAATATGCAAGCCGTATTATTGCAGCAGTGGTGACTGTGGGAATCGGCCAGGTGTGCGATAGGGTCAGTGAGTTATCAAAATCCTACAGCGGTGCCAGAGAAGCGGTGTCTTACCGTGTCCTGTATGGAGCCTCAAGGGCTATCAATATGAACGAAATTGCACCAAAAGAAGGGGCAGAACCGGATTCTACCAGTGAGGCAGAATTGTCAAATTTGTTTAAGACGATTCGTTTAAGTTCTCAAGAAGATATTCTGGAGGCAGCGGAGCAGTATCTTAGCAGATTGTCATCTCCTGAAAAATCTATGCAGCAACATCAGGTTGCTGTGATGGAACTGGTCAGTGCATTGTACAGGTTTTCAGCTAATCATAATATTTCTATGGAAGATTTCTGTAGTGATATTGGAAGATTGTATAGCAGACTGATGGAGATGGAGCCGGAACGTCTTGGACAGTGGCTGAAGAATATTAGTTTGTTTTTCCAGGATAAGATTGCCTGTGCCAGAGACCAGTCCACCAGTTCTTTTATTGTACAGGCAAAAGAGTATGTGAAGAATCATTATGATGATGAAGACCTTTCTCTGGATAGTGTTTGTCAGGAACTGGGTGTATCGAATTCTTATTTTTCTACAATTTTTAAGAAAGAAGAAGGTACTTCTTTTATTGGATATCTTACAGATTACCGAATGGAAAAAGCTTCTCGTATGTTGATAGAGACAAACGAAAAGAGTTATATCATAGCAAAGCAGGTCGGATATGCAGATGCTAATTATTTCAGCTATGTTTTTAAACGGCGTTTTGGGGTATCCCCTTCTAAATACAGAACGGAGTATGCGAAAAAGTGAAAAAAAGATTGCTGCAGTATTTAAAAAAAATGAAACCGGGAGGGATTCAAAGTACGTTGATGCTGGTGTTTTCCTTCATTTCAGTGCTGACCATGCTGCTTATGGGAGTTCTTATGTATATGAGATTTTCCATGTTGTCCAGGCAGGAAACGACGGAAAGCTCCAGAAAACTTATGGAACAGACAGGAGAATCCATGGAGGATTATCTGGTGAACATGAGACAAATCTCGGATGCGGTTTATTATAATGTAGTAAAGGAAAATGATTTTTATGATAAGCGGGAAGAAATCCAGAAGGGGATGAATCTCCTCTATGAGGCAAACAGGGATAAACTGCGTACAATTGCTATTTATAACAAAGATGGAAGTCTTGTGGCAGCGGAACCTGTGGCATCTCAGAAAGAAGATCCGGATGTAACCAGGCAGGAATGGTACCAGAAGGCCATGGATAAGATGGAAAATATACATTTTTCCATACCACACATCCAGAATCTCTTTGACGATAATTCTTTTCGTTATTACTGGGTCATCTCCTCCAGCAGAGCGGTGGAACTCACAGAAAATCGGACTTCTCAGACGGGAGTCCTTCTGGTAGATATGGATTTTTCTAGTATTTCCAGAATGATGAAGCAGATTAATGAAGTCAGTAATGGACAGTATTATTATCTCTGTGACAATAACGGGCAGATTATTTATCATCCAAGACAGATTCAAATCAGTGATGGAATCTGTAAAGAAAACAGTTCGGTTGCAGCATCTTATAAAGACGGTGTCTATGATGAAGAGTTTGAAGGTGTGCAAAGAAAAGTAATTGTGAATACAGTCAGTTACACAGGATGGAAGCTGGTCGGTGTAATCCCGTACTCTCTTTTCAGCCATGAGATGATTAATATCCGGTATTTTATTGTTATGGTAATCCTTTTGATGGCTATGATGCTGATTATCATTAACCGTGTAGTGACCCAGAGGATTTCCAGACCAATATTAAAACTGAATCATTCTGTTATGGAATATGAAGCGGGAAAGAAACCGGAAATTTATATCGGTGGTTCTTCTGAAATCAGGCATCTTGGTTATTCCATTCAAAGTTCCTATGAGAAAAGTGAAGAACTGATGCAGGAAATTGTCTGGGAGCAGAATGAGAGAAGAAAAAGTGAACTGGATGCACTGCAAAGCCAGATTAATCCACACTTTTTATATAATGCCCTGGATTCCATTACCTGGATGATTGAAGGAGAGCGGAATGATGAGGCTGCATTTATGATTTCCCAGCTTGCAAAATTATTCCGCATCAGCCTTTCTCAGGGACATACCATTATTAGTGTCCGTGATGAACTGCAACACGCAAAAAGTTATATGAATATCCAGAGAATACGTTATAAGGATGCATTTTCGGTTACCTTCGATGTGGATCCAGATTTGGAAAAATATTGTGCTGTGAAATTAACGCTTCAGCCGATTTTGGAGAATTCTATTAACTACGGTGTGGATCCTATGGATGACTGTGGTGAAATTATGATTCGGGTGAAAAAAGAAGAAGATCTTTTGATTCTATCTGTAGAAGACAATGGAATCGGGATGTCTGAAGAGGAAGTAAGCCTTCTGTTAACGGACAGCAACCGGAAGCGTAAACATGGTTCAGGAGTAGGATTGGTTAATATCAATAACAGACTTCAGATTTTGTTTGGAAAAGAATACGGCCTTTTGATAGAAAGTGAGCCTGACGAAGGAACCAGGGTTTCCATCCGCATTCCTGCAATTCCTTATACAGAAGAAAATAGGAAGATTCTGGAAAAAGGACACCTGTTCAGCAAAGAAGAGATAGAGAAAAAAGAGATGCAGAGGAATGGTAATGAAGAATAGCAAGAGAGTATTTCTTTTTATAGAAATGATTCTGGGAAGTATGGTTGTGATTTTGGCATCCCTTATGATAAGAGAGAAAAATGGAGAAGAATTGGATAAGATTTCGGTGATTGTCCAAAATTCTGACGATAACCAGTGGACAGCCTTTCAATATGGCCTTAAGATGGCTGCCGAGGATAAAAAGATAGAACTGTTTGTAGTAAGTACAGGGGAAGAATTCACGGCAGAAGAGCAAAAGGCTATGATAGAAAAGGAAATAGCAAAGGGTGCAGATGGAATTATAGTCCAGCCAGTACCGGGAGAAGAATCTAGGAAAATGTTGAAAAAAATTGAAAAGAAAGTTCCTGTTATGCTGGTGGAATCCACAGTAGACAGAGAAAAGACTTCAGATGCATTCCCGGTTACAGAGCCAGAACATTATGAGATGGGCGTTACATTGGCAAAAGAATTATTAAAGGATTACAATGGAAATGTCAAGAACAAGACAATTGGCTTATTTGCCGAGAATAGAGATACAGAAGCAGTAGCAGCAAGAGAAAGCGGATTGCTAGATACGTTGAAAGATAAAGGTGCTGTAGTATTATGGTCTGTGTCTGAAAAATTGCAGGAGCAGCAGAAAGTGGATTTTGTCATTGCCTTAGATGACAATAGCCTGGTCAGGGTGGGAGCAGCCGCTGCCACCAATAATCTTCATGGTTCGCTGGTGTATGGTATTGGGAAATCAACAGAAGCGGTGTATTATCTTGATACAGGAATTGCTGAGTGCCTGGTAGTGCCAGACGCTTTTAATATGGGGTATCAGAGTTTGTCACAAATGGCAGAAAAATTGGAACATTTTTTTTATACTATGCCGGGAAAGAAGATACCTTATATCGTTTTGAGGCGGGATACATTGTTTTCCAAAGAAAATCAGGAGCTCCTTTTTACAATGAGCCAGTAGAAAGTAGGGAAGAAACATGAGGAAGAAAAGAAACGTAGCTGCAGGAATCTTTTTTGGTACAGTAGTATTGTGTTTAAACGGCTGCCAGAAACAGGATATACAGGAAGAGCAGGGTCTTTGCGTTGGTGTGACTTACTATGATCAGAGTGATATTTTTTTAAATGAACTGCTGGATTGTTTTAAGAAAGAAATCCGTGAATTAGAGTCACAGGGTAAGAAAGCCAGTGTGAATATACAGGGAGCCGGAGGCTCTCAGAAAACCCAGAATGATCAGGTACAAGAATTAATTGACGGAGGGTGTAATGTTCTCTGTGTGAATTTGGTAGACAGGACAGATCCTTCGGAGATTATAGACCTGGCCAGAGACAATGATATTCCATTGATTTTTTTCAACAGAGAACCTGTAGCTGAAGATATGCAGCAATGGGAAAAGTTATATTATGTAGGGGCAGATGCACAGGAATCTGGTACTATGCAGGGCGAAATCGCAGCAGATGTAATTAAGAAAAATCCCCAGAGTGACCGAAATAAAGACGGGAAAATCCAGTATGTTGTGCTGGAAGGTGAACCGGGACATCAGGATACTATTATCCGCACAGAAAATGCAGTAGAGGCTTTAAAAGCAAATGGAATTGAACTGGAAAAGTTAAGCTATGGGCTGGCTAACTGGAACCGAGCTCAGGCAGAAAATAGAATGTCACAGATGATTAGCCAGTATCAGACAAAGATTGAACTTGTTCTGGCCAATAATGATGAAATGGTGCTTGGTGCTATAGATGCCTATGAAAAATTAAATTATACAGAATCTACGCTGCCGTTGTTTTTCGGAATTGACGGTACAGATGTGGGATTAAAGGCCGTAAGAGAGTCAAAGCTGGATGGTACTGTTTATAACGACAAGAAAGGTCAGGCAGAGGCTATGGCAAAACTGGCAGCAGCATTGGCATCGGGTGAGGGTATGGATGAGATTCCATTTGAAAATCAAAAGTATCTTTACCTTCCTTATGCAAAAGTGTTGGAATAGAAAAAAGTAAAGGAATAAACAGTATGAAACGAGACGCAACAGAACTGGTAAAACAAATGACTCTTTTCATGGGTATGAGTACAGAGGAAATTGAGAGGTTGATCCAGAAGTAGCAGGAAGCGGCATAGACCAAGTAAACATTGGACTGGGAAACAGGAGTTACCCGCAGAATCCAGAGGTTTGAAACCTGGTTTCTGCGGGTTCTTTTTTTTATAATAAACTTGATTTTTTGTATTATTTGTATTACTATATACAATATAAAGATGAGGTTAAAGGAGGTGCAGGAATGCTTCTTCATTTGAATTTTAACAGTGAAGTTCCTATTTACCAGCAGATAAGGAATCAGGTAGTGCTTGGAATTGTAGAAGGAACGCTAAAGGCAGGCATGCGGCTTCCTACCGTGCGTGAGCTGGCGGATGAGAGTGGAATTAATGTGATGACTGTGAGCAAAGCTTACCAGCTTTTGAAGCAGGAGGGATATTTACAAACAGAAAGGCGTCTGGGCAGTGTGATCTCTGTGCCGGATAAGACAGAACCGGATGAACAGCTTCTTGAAAAACTCAGGATTTGTCTGTCGGAACTGGTACTGACAGGAATGGATAAAGAGGAGATTTTGAATTTGTGCAGAAATACACTTCATATGGAAGGGAGAGATGAAGTATGATGACGAATCTGATTATGTGGGGCTCTATTATATGGATCATTCCCCTGGTATATTTTATGCAGAAAGATGAGACGAAATTTAAGAAAAACATTGTGATTGGAGTAACACTTCCTTTTGAGGCAAGAGAAGATACTTAGGTTCAGGAAATCCTGCGAAAATTTCTAAAGCAGCTTAAAATCCTGTGTATCATAATGCTGATCTCGGCGGTTCTCTGTATGCCTATCCGTGATTTTGGTGTGATGATGCTGGTGTATCTGCTGTGGATCGATGTTTTTCTGGTTTTGACGTATATTCCATATATCCGGTGCAACAAAGCACTAAAGGAACTGAAGATACAGAGAGGGTGGAAGAAGACCCAGACAGAAACTGTAGCAAATCTGGAACTGGCTGGAACTTCAGTAAAATGGCTGTCACCCATATGGTTTTTGATTCCGCTGGTGGTGAGTTTGCTTCCACTTATAGGAGACAAGACTTTCTGGATGGTTTATGTGATGGATGCAGGTCTTGTTCTTTTTTCCTGGCTGGCTTACCGTTTCATGTACCGGAAAAGAGTAGAGACTGTAGATGAAAACATGAAGACAGCGGAGGTTCTCACACGTATCCGGCAGTATAACTGGGGGAAGAACTGGCTGTACACCGCATGGTTTTCAGTTGCGTTAAACTGGATCATATGGCTGACCATAAAAAATTTCTGGCTGAATATGACCTTGATTTTTCTTCTGACCAGTGTACTGGTGATCCTGGTGGTGCGTGTGGAGTTCCGGGTACGGAGGATGCAGGAAAAGTTTACAAAAGACAGTGGAAAAGGATTTTATGTGGATGAGGATGACTACTGGATCTGGGGTATGTTTTACTATAATCCTTATGACAAGAAACTGCTGATCAACGACAGGACTGGCATGAATGTGTCTTTTAATCTGGCACGAAGAGCCGGAAAGATAATCATGTTCTTATTGGTTCTGCTGTTGGTATCAATGCCCTTTATGGGGGTGTGGCTTATCTATGAAGAACGTCAGCCTGTGGAACTTTCTTATGAAAACGGAGTGCTCACAGCATCTCATACAGGAACTTCTTATGAGATCAGGGAAGAAGAGATAGAATCAGCAGAACTTCTGACAGAGCAGATTCCTCTGTCAAAAGTAAATGGTTCAGGAATGGAAAGTGTACAGAAAGGGCTGTTTAACAGCAATTCCCTGGGAAGTGTGAAGGTGTGCCGGGATCCAAGAACAGGGCCATGGATTTTCATACAGACAGAAAAAAGAAGGTATTTGTTTGGGAGCAGTACAGAAGGTGCGGCAGAAAAAATTTATAATCAAATAGTAAAATGATAAAGAGCGAAAAGCACATAGACAAAAGGACACAAAAGTCCTCCGGCTATGTGCTTTTGACGAAAATAAGGTATTGTTTTCGTCATTCTGTTTTTTAAAAATTTAACTTTATTAATTTTCCCTAAAATAAGTTGAGAAGTTCGTTGATATATGATAAGATTCAACTATGCGGAAATACTGTTTATAGGAGTCGCATAATCGAAAAGGGAAAGGGAGCAAATGTCATGAAAAATTGGACGGAGATTGTAAAAAATATTACAACTCTGACGCAGTTCGGGCTTTCGCTTATCACTCCACTGCTGTTATGCCTCGGCATCTGTATGTGGGTGTCTCAGCGCACGGGCGTCGGCGGGTGGATTTACATTCCCGGCTTTTTCTTTGGGCTGGGTGGGTCAGGCATGGTAGCATATAAGTTATATCTATCTGTGAACAAACGCCAGAAGAAGGAAAAGAAGAAAAAAATCGGTTTCAACAGACACATATAATGGAGGGATTATGAAAAAAATTTTTTCTGATGTTCAGCCTGCCGTAAAAAAGGAAACGACGAAAGTAGCTGCAAGTACATTGATTGGCGTCATTTTGATGTGGATCGGATTTGCAGTTTTTCACTTTATTTTTTCAGAAAAGATACCGTTTGATTATACGGTATTCCTTGGCGGCATCGGCGGAGGCATTGTCGCTGTGCTGAATTTCTTCCTGATGGGGCTTGCCGTTCAGAAGGTGGCAGCCACTGAGGATGAAGAAATGGCCAGAATGAGAATGAAAGCCAGTTACTCAAGAAGAATGCTGCTGCAGATACTATGGATTATCGCAGTCGCTGTGGCTCCCTGTTTTGCGCTGGTTGCGGGACTTCTTCCACTTTTATTTCCGAGTATCGGCATCAAACTCAGAGGTATTCTAAAAAAATAAAGGATAGGAGGTGGAAGAATAGATGAATTTGGATATTTCAGGGGCAAGAGTATTCTATACACTGCCAATTGATTTTCCTGTGCTGGGTAAATTACAGATCAGTGAGACATTAGTTGTGAGCTGGATTGTTATGATACTAATCACAGGATTATGTATCTGGCTGACTCATGACCTGAAAGTTGAGAACATTTCCAAGAGACAGGCTCTTGCAGAATTTCTGGTGGAGACGGCCAATAAATTTGTGGTTGGGAATATGGGAGAACGTTTCCGGTATTTTATTCCGTTTGTGGCTGCCTTGTTTGCCACCAGTATTGTATCAAACCTGATCAGCTTGATTGGGCTGCGCAGTCCTACAGCAGACCTGTCGACAGAAGCAGCCTGGGCGATTGTGGTATTTTCCATTATCACGGCCCAGAAGATCAAGACCAATGGTTTTGGCGGTTATCTGAAGGGATTTACGACTCCCATTGCTGTTATGACTCCGTTTAATATTCTTTCGGAGCTTGCAACACCGATCAGTATGGCTTGCCGTCACTTTGGAAATATTCTTTCCGGTGTGGTTATCAATGGCCTGATTTACGGTGCTCTTGCAGTAGCCAGTTCTGCACTTTTAGGTTTGATTCCGGGTGTGGTTGGTGATGTATTAGCAAAAATACCAATTCTTGATGTTGGTGTACCTGCAGTGTTATCCGTGTATTTTGACTGGTTCTCAGGATTTATGCAGGCATTTATCTTCTGTATGCTGACGGTTATGTATATCGCAAATGCAGCAGAAGAAGGTTAAGATTACAAAAAAAGAAAATGATATGTACAGGAGGATTATATTATGGATTTTCAGTTACTTGCAAAAGGTATCGCATTAGCAGGATGTGCAATTGGTGCAGGAGCAGCTTTGATTGCTGGTATCGGACCTGGTATTGGTGAAGGTAATGCAGTTGCAAAAGCACTTGAAGCTATCGGACGTCAGCCAGAATGTAAAGGTGATGTTACTTCTACTATGCTTCTTGGTTGTGCGATCGCAGAGACAACCGGTATCTACGGTTTCGTAACAGGTCTTCTGCTTATTTTCGTTGCACCAGGTATGTTTATGAACTTCCTGAGCTAATTTGGTTGTTCAAAATAGGAACAGTTAAGGAAAAAACAGGAGGTTACAAGCATGCAGGTGCAGGATTTAGTTGGAATTGTGCCGTGGACCTTCATAGCGCAGATATGCAACCTTTTTATCCAGATGTATCTAATCAAGCGTTTTCTATTCAAGCCAATTAATAATATTTTGGAAAAACGTAAGGCCATGGCAGACGCAGAGATTCAGAATGCCGTACAGGCGAAAGAAGAAGCACATGCCATGAAGGCAGAATATGAACAGAATATGCAGGATGCCAAAAATAAAGCGAATGAAATCCTTGTTTCTGCTCAGAAGACAGCGGCAATCCAGAGTGAAGAGATGCTGAAAGAGGCAACTGCTCAGGCAGCCGCTTTGAAGGCTAAGGCTGAGAGCGATATTGCTCAGGAGAAGAGAAAAGCAGTAAATGAGATCAAGGGTGAAATTGGTGGAATGGCTATGGAGATTGCTGGAAAGGTAATCGAAAGAGAAATCTGCGAAGAAGACCATGAAAAACTAATTGACGAATTTATATCGAATGTAGGTGATGCATCATGACGCAGACTGCCAGACTGTATGGCGGCAGCCTGTATGATCTTGCTGCCGAAGAACAGCTCACAGACACCATTATGGAACAGATGGGAGAAATCCAAAAGCTCTTTTGGGAGAATCCTGACTACGTGAAGCTTCTCATGGAGCCATCAATCCCTCAGGAAGAGAGAAATGACTTGATTGAGAAAGCCTTTGGTGACGGGGCGGAGCGATATTTAGTGAATTTTATGAAGATACTGTGTGAACGCAATATTTTAAGAGAATTCTCGGGTTGTTGTGAGGAATTTGTAAGGCGTTATAACGCAGATCACAATATTGCGGAAGCAGTAGTTACCAGTGCAGTGGCACTGAAAGAAGAACAGGCAGAGGCACTCAGGAAGAAGCTGGAAGAAATCAGCGGAAAACAGATTTCCCTGACTCAGAAAGTGGATCCTTCGGTACTTGCCGGTTTGAAAGTAGAGTTGGAAGGAAAACAGCTGGATGGAACCGTACAGGGCCGCCTGGCAGGCGTTTCCAAAAAACTGAATGAAATAATAATTTAAAGGATGGGAATGGAAACATGCAATTAAAACCTGAAGAAATATCCAAGGTCATCCGCAGCCAGATTAAATACTATGAAAATGCAATCCAGCAGAATGAAACAGGTACCGTTTTACTGGTTGGTGACGGTATCGCAAGAGCCAGCGGTCTTGTAAACTGTATGGCAGGTGAATTGCTGGAATTTGAAGATGGTAGTTTTGGTATGGCGCAGAACCTGGAAGAAAACAGCGTGTCCATCGTATTATTTGGTTCCGATGAAAACATCGGTGAAGGCCAGACTGTAAAACGTACCGGAAAAGTTGTGTCTGTTCCGGTAGGTGAGGCAATGATTGGCCGAGTTGTAAATGCTCTTGGACAGCCAATTGATGGCGCTGGCCCTATTGTGACGGAAGAATTCCGCCCTGTAGAAAGCCCGGCACCAGGAATTTGTGAAAGAAAATCTGTATTTGAACCACTGCAGACAGGAATCAAGGCTATTGACTCCATGGTACCGATTGGAAGAGGCCAGCGTGAGTTGATCATTGGTGACCGTCAGACAGGTAAAACTGCTGTAGCGGTAGATACCATTATTAACCAGAAGGGCAAAGATGTAATCTGTATTTATGTAGCAATCGGACAGAAACGTTCTACAGTAGCAAACCTTGTGGAAAACCTTTCTAAAAACGGTGCTATGGATTACACCATCGTTGTAGCTGCTACAGCTTCTGAAGCCAGCCCGCTTCAGTACATTGCACCATACTCAGGCTGTGCAATGGGTGAATACTTTATGAACAAAGGCAAGCATGTGCTGATTGTTTATGATGATTTGAGTAAACATGCGGTAGCTTACCGTGCACTTTCTCTTCTGATCCGCCGTCCGCCTGGCCGTGAGGCTTATCCTGGAGACGTTTTCTATCTGCACTCCAGACTTCTGGAGCGTGCTGCAAAACTGGATGAAGAGCATGGTGGCGGTTCACTGACAGCCCTTCCGATTATCGAGACACAGGCTGGTGACGTATCCGCATATATTCCGACCAACGTTATTTCTATTACAGATGGTCAGATTTTCCTTGAAACAGAGCTTTTCCACTCTGGTATTATGCCGGCAGTAAACCCGGGTATTTCCGTATCCCGAGTAGGTGGTAATGCTCAGATTAAGGCAATGAAGAAAGTTGCAGGCTCTCTGAAACTGATTTATTCCCAGTACCGTGAGCTGCAGAGCTTCGCACAGTTTGGTTCTGACTTGGATGCGGATACAAAAGCACGTCTGGAACAGGGTGCCCGTATTGTAGAAGTATTAAAACAGAATCAGAACTCACCTGTGCCGGTAGAAAAACAGGTGGCAATCCTTTATGCAGTTACCAAGGGTAACCTGGTAAAAGTAGATGTAGAGGATGTAAAATCCTATGAAGCCGGTTTATATACTTATCTGGATACAGATGCACAGGGTGTTGAAGTAATGCAGGAAATCCGTACAACAGGAAAACTGGAATCAGAAACAGAAAGTAAGCTGAAAAACGTTCTGGATACTTATACGGAAAATTTCCTGAATACAAGACCAGAAAAATAAAGTGATTAGGAGGAAGCAGTATGGCTGCAAATATGAAAGCTGTAAAACTGCGTATCAAGAGTGTTCAGAGCACCATGCAGATTACAAAAGCGATGGAACTTGTAGCGTCCTCCAAGCTGCGTAAAGCAAAAGAACGGGCAGAAATCTGCCGTCCTTACTATAAAGATCTCTACCGTACGCTGCAGCATATTGCAGTGGATAATACAGAATTTTATTCTGTGTTTGCCAGGGAAGCTGTAAGTGACAAATACTGTTTTGTTGTAGTTGCAGGTGACCGTGGGCTGGCAGGGGGCTATAATGCCAACATGTTCAAAAAAGTAGAGGAAGTAAGTGTAGGCAAAGATTATGTCGTTCTTCCTATTGGTAAGAAAGCAGTTGAATACTTCCAGCGGAAAGGTACGGAAATTCTGACAGACGCATTTGCAGAAGTAGCAGATGTTTCTGTGGCAGATTGTTTTGAAATCGCACATCTTCTGAGCGGGGAATTTAAGAAAGGCACATTTGGTCATATTGAACTGTGCTTTACCACTTTTGTTTCCATGCTGTCTCAGCAGCCGCAAGTTTCATCCCTTCTGCCACTGACGGATCTGGCAGAAGATGCACCGGATGATTTAGATGATGCGGCACGCAGTCTGATTCTGTATGAGCCAAACAGCATGGAAGTCTTTGACGCCATTGTTCCGGAATATCTGGCGGGACTGATTTATGGCGGCGTGTGTGAAAGCCTTGCCAGCGAGCTGGCAGCCAGAAGAATGGCCATGGAGGCAGCAACAAGCAATGCAGAGGAAATGATTGATAAACTGAATCTGTATTACAACCGTGCACGTCAGGCAAGCATAACGCAGGAAATCACGGAGATTGTTGGAGGTGCGGAAGGCATCTAAAAAATAGAGGAGATTCACGAGAATGAGCGAAAAACACATTGGCGAGGTAGTGCAGGTCATCGGTCCTGTTTTGGACATCCGCTTTGCGCATGATGAACTGCCGGCACTTCTCAATGCCATTGAAATTGATAATAAAGGCGCAAAGCTTACAGCCGAAGTAGCTCAGCAGATTGGAGATAATACAGTTCGTTGTATTGCAATGAATTCCACAGACGGTCTGGTAAGAGGTACAAAGGCTGTAGATACAGGGGCACCAATTGCAGTTCCTGTAGGTGAAGAATGCTTAGGCCGAGTGTTCAACTTACTTGGTGATCCGGTTGATAATCTTCCGGCACCGGAGACAAAAGAGCATTGGCCAATTCATCGTCCGGCACCGGCATATGAAGATCAGATGCCGGCAACAGAAATCCTGGAAACAGGTATTAAAGTTGTAGACTTGATCTGCCCATATGCAAAGGGTGGTAAAATCGGTCTGTTCGGTGGTGCCGGTGTAGGTAAGACAGTTCTTATTATGGAACTTATCCACAACGTAGCAACAGCACACGGCGGACTTTCCGTATTTACCGGTGTAGGTGAGCGTACCCGTGAAGGTAATGACCTTTACAACGAAATGAAAGAAAGTGGAGTTATTGATAAGACAGCCCTGGTATATGGACAGATGAACGAGCCGCCGGGAGCACGTATGCGTGTAGGTCTTTCCGGACTTACGATGGCGGAGTATTTCCGTGATGTAAAGAATCAGGACGTGCTGTTATTCATTGATAATATTTTCCGTTTCACACAGGCGGGTTCTGAGGTTTCCGCTCTGCTTGGACGTATGCCGTCAGCAGTAGGTTACCAGCCGACTCTGGCAACAGAAATGGGTGCTTTGCAGGAACGTATCACATCTACAAGAAAAGGTTCCATCACATCTGTACAGGCCGTTTACGTACCTGCGGATGACTTGACAGACCCGGCTCCGGCTACAACATTTACTCATCTGGATGCTACCACAGTATTGTCCCGTGAGATTTCAAGCCAGGGTATTTATCCGGCTGTAGACCCACTGGATTCTACCAGCCGTATCCTTGCTCCTGAGGTTGTAGGAACAGAGCATTATGAAATTGCCCGTGCAGTGCAGAGAGTTCTTCAGCGTTATAAAGAACTTCAGGATATTATTGCAATTATGGGTATGGATGAATTATCAGAGGAAGATAAGAAGACAGTAAACCGTGCACGTAAGGTACAACGTTTCCTGTCACAGAGCTTCTCTGTAGCAGAACAGTTCACAGGTATGCCTGGACAGTATGTTCCTTTGAAAGAAACACTGAGAGGATTTAAGATGATCCTGGATGGTGAATGTGATGACCTTCCGGAAAGCTGTTTCCTGTTCTCAGGAACCATTGATGAAGTGTTCGAGAAGGCTAAAAATATGTAAGGAGGCTGTCTATGAAGACATTTCCATTACGAATCGGAACACCGGACGGTCTCTTGTTTGAAGGCGATAATGTAGTCCGCATTGTTTGCAGAAGTATTACGGGAGATTTGGCAATTCTTGCCGGACACTGTAATTTCTGTACTGCACTTGGTATGGGAGAGGCTCATGTGGTACTGGAAGATGGTACAGTACGTGAAGCTGCTTGTATCGGTGGAATGCTTTCTATGATGGATGGTGTCTGCAGTTTGTGGGCAACTACTTGGGAATGGAAAGAAGAGATTGATGCAGAGAGAGCTGAAAGAGCCAAGGAGCGGGCAGAGAATCTGCTTGCAAAGGGCGGTCTGACAGACAGGGAATACAAGATTGCAGAAGCAAAGCTTCAAAGAGCATTGGTTCGGTTAAGTGTAAAAGAATAAACAGAACAAGACTGGGAAACAGCATTTGTAAAAATACTGTGACCCAGTTTTTTTTGAATAAACGGTCAGGATAAAAGGCAGAACAATTTCGTGAAATGAGAATATACTAATAGAAAGAGCTGTAAGTATTGGTACAAAAACAAGTGGAAAGGAAACAGTATGAAAGATCAGGAAAATCGAAATTTGTTCTATCAGACAGTGGGAAAAGGACAGTTTTATATTCAGGAAGAACCTGTCTGGACAGATAAAACACTAATGAGTTCCTATTATCCTGAGAATACATCTGTGATTCAGGCTTATGTGCAGGATGCCTGTGACCGTCTGGACTATGAAGGAAGTTTTATTTATGACGAATATCCTGATAAGCAGGAGATTGAGCGTGTATGCCGGGAAATCTGCAGAAAAATAGAAGAGGAGAAAAAAATGCAGGCGGCAGAGTGTAAGGCAGCGTCTGTAGATTTTGGAGTTCTGGGAGAACTGGCAACAGCTTTATTTTGTCAGGAACTTCATTGCAGAAGATGCAGGAGAAACAGATGCAGAAGATTTTTTTAGGTCTTGCGGTTTTGTGGTAAAACTTTTACAATAGTAATGAACTACAGGTTTTTCTTGTGGAAAAGGGGAAAAATAAGGTACAAGGGAGAATTATGACCGAATTAAAGGAATTTTTAGAGAAAAATATAGACAACGATTTCCGCAGAATTTTAATCAGCAATGCCAGAAAGAAGGAAGGTACATCGAAAATGCAGGTACGTCCGGTTCTGGTAAAAGATCAGGTGTGTTATCAGGTGACTAGGACAGAAGGAACAAAAGAGATTCATAAGAATTATGAAAAGGAAGAACTGATTTCTTATCTTTGTGAAGAAACGGAAGAAAATTTCCGCCAGCTTCAGTTAGAAGGCCGCTGTGTACAGGGAACTGTTCTGGTGAGCAAAAAGGGCAGAATGAATATTAAAACAAAAAACATTCAAAACCAGGGAAAGAACAGAGAAGAATTTCCGGCAATGCTTTCCCATAACAGAACGAAAAAATATCTTTTACAGGAAGGAATTCCGGTGCCATGGCTGGTAGATCTTGGCGTCATGAGCCAGGATGGAAAAGTAAAACATTCCAAGTACGATAAGTTTAAACAGTTAAACAGGTTTTTGGAGTTTATCAGGGATATTTTACCGAAATTGCCAAGAGATAGAGAAATCCGTATTATAGACTTTGGCTGTGGAAAGTCCTATCTTACGTTTGCCATGTATTATTATTTGAAAGTATTGAATCACTATGATATTAGAGTGACAGGGCTGGATTTAAAGACCGATGTGATTGAAACCTGCAGCCGTCTTGCAGAGAAATATGGCTATGATAAGCTGGAGTTTCTCCAAGGTGATATTGCCTCCTATGAAGGGGCTGACCGGGTGGATATGGTAGTGACTCTTCATGCCTGTGATACAGCCACAGACTATGCTCTTGCAAAGGCAGTGAAATGGAATGCTTCTGTAATTCTTTCTGTTCCATGCTGCCAGCATGAATTAAACCGTCAGGTATTCAACGAAACATTAGCTCCGGTATTGGAGTATGGAATTCTGAAAGAACGTTTTTCCGCCCTCCTTACAGATGGGCTCAGGGCACAGATGCTGACAACAGCAGGATATGATACTCAGATTCTGGAGTTTATTGACATGGAGCATACACCCAAGAATCTGTTGATTCGTGCTGTGAAAAATCAACAGGCAAAACAGGATGTACAGCAAAAGCAGGCATGGGAAGACTGTGTACAGGCATTCCATGTCCATCCTTCCCTTGAAAAGCTGCTTTTTGATACAGATGAGGGAGAGTGCAGATGAAAAAAATAGTACGCAGAATACTTGTGCTGCTCCTTATTTTTATAGGAGGGGTAGTAGGTTTTAGCTGTTTGCTGAACAGTAAAAATACGGACAACAGAACAGAGTTCCAGACCCCGGCAGTCCCATGTATGGCTATGCTTTTGGGCGATACAGAGATTAACCGCATGTATGGATATTCAGAAAATATGCAGACTGATTATATGCGGGATACGCTGACACCTGTGGGAACAGATAAGACTCTGGCTGTAAGTATCACCCCATATGGGAGAGAAGTGGACAGCCTGGTCTATGAAGTCAGGACATCCGATGGAAGCAAAGTGATTGAAAATAATAAAATCAAGAAATTCCAGGAGCAGGCAGACGGTACCCTTACCGCAGAATTTACCCTGCAGAAATCAATTTTGATGAATCAGGAATATTCTCTTGTTTTTACTTTAAATACAGAGAAGGAAAGCTGGAATTATTATACCAGAGTAATTCAGAGAGCAGGGCTTAACACGCAGAAATATATTGACTTCGTAAATAATTTTTATCAAAAAGCTGTGACCCAGAATGAAAAGGGGGATTTGAGCACTTATCTGGAAACAGATGATTCCCCGGGAAATAACAGTTTTAATGATTTGAATATTCATGCCAGCCTGAATATGGTGTCCTGGGGAAACCTGGCACCTGAAATCAGCAGGCCGGGGATTCCTTCTATTAAAGATATTAATGAAAATACGGGAAGCATCTCTATTACTTATTACATTACTGCAGAGAATGGAGAGGGAGATATTGAGCGGTATCAGGTGGAAGAATTTTTCAGGATGCGTTATGACCAGACCAGGGTACGGCTTCTTGATTTCCACAGGTCTGCGAAACAGATTCTCACCACAGAACAGACCATTGTGGCAGGCGGCAGGCTGAACCTAGGCGTGACAGACAGTGATATACAGTATAAAGCAGATACAAAAGGAAATATTGTTGCCTTTGTCCAGCAAGGAGATTTGTGGTCCTATCATGTGGAGAATAATAAGCTGGTCCGTATTTTCAGTTTCCGTGATACGGGAAGTAATGATGAAAGAAATGATTATTCCCAGCATGATATCAAAATCGTGAGGGTGAGCAAAAACGGAGATGTGGACTTTATTCTGTATGGATACATGAACAGAGGTGACCATGAGGGACAGGTAGGAACGGCCGTTTATCATTATTCCGCAGAAAAAAATGTAATTGAAGAAAAATTTTTCCTTACCAGCACAAAATCTTTTGAGTTTTTAAAACAAGAGGTCGGAGAGTTTGCTTATGCAAGCAAGGATGGAAAACTCTATCTTCTGATTTCAGATACATTGTATTGTTTTAATATGGAGGACAAGAGTTATACAGCGATTCAGGAAGGCATGGACAGGGAATATTTTTATGTTTCGGAAAGCGGCAGATATGCAGCCTGGATGGAAGGTATGAACCCCTATGATGCAGAACATCTGATACTGATGGATTTGGAAACCGGGGAACAGGAGAAAATCAGCGGAGAAAGCGGTTCCAAAATCCGTTTATGCGGTTTTATAAACAACGATATGGTGTATGGTCTTGCAAAGAATGAAGATATCCTGGGAGCGGAATCACAACCTCAGTTCGGAATGTATGAAGTCCGTATCCAGGACAACAAGGGGGAAGTGAAGAAAAGCTATCATCAGGATGGGTATTATGTCACAGACGTTGTATTCCAGGACAATTTGATACAATTGGAGCGGGCAAGGAGAGAAGGAGATACCTATGTACCTGCCGGAAACGAGCAGATTCTCAATAATGTCCGTGACAAAGAAGATGAGACCTTTTCTGTTGTTATGCTTACGACAGAGCGTCAGGCTAATATTACGGGGATACAGTTTGCATCCGCAGATGTGAAGGAACCTCTGACGGTGGGAGCAAAATTTATGGAGACTACCAGGGATCATGTGCTTACTATGGAGACACAGGAAACCGGAGAAGATGCATACTATGTATATGCCCTGGGAAAACTATGGGGAATTTATGAAAATGCAGCAGAGGCAGTAAAAGCAGCAGATGAAAATATGGGTGTGGTTCTGAATCAGAATCAGCAGTATCTGTGGGAGAGAGGAAACGCCAAAGACCAGGGAGAGATTGCCCTTAGTGATATCCCGGAAGCGGTGAAAGAAGGGGTTACGGACATAGATGCTTTAAAAGAAGCTGTGAGAAATATGGGAACCGTGGCGGATCTTACCGGGTGTACGCTGGATCAGGTTTTGTATGAAGTCAGCTATCAGAGGCCGGTGATTACAAGAATTGAAGAAGGACAGATAAGAGTGATTGTAGGTTTTGACCTTTACAATACTTATCTCTATGATCCTAACACCAAGGAAACAAAACCCATGGGACTTCAGGACAGCAAAAAAACCTTTGAAGAAAATGGAAATGTGTTTATCTCTTATATGGATACACCAGAAGAATAAAAGGAAATGTGAAAGGAGATTAAAAAAATGGATGAAAGAATCAAAAAACTGGCGAAAGTACTGGTACATCACTCTTGCAGAGTGCAGAAAGGAGAAAAGGTTTATCTCAACTATGTAGGAGCTGATACTAAGCCTTTGGCAAGACAGCTGATGAAAGAAATATATGAGGCAGGGGGAATTCCATTCCCACATTTTACTGATCCGCAGATGGAAAGAGAAATGCTGTTAGGCTGTACTGCAGAGCAGCTTCAGCTTATGGCAGAAATTGACGGTGCAGAGATGGCAAAAATGGATTGTTACATCGGAATCCGGGGCGGAGAGAATGTATCAGAAAAAGCAGATGTGCCTGCAGAAAAATTGAATCTTTATGAAAAATATTACAGCACACCGGTTCATGGAAACATCCGTGTTCCAAAGACAAAATGGGTTGTTTTAAGATATCCAAATGCTTCTATGGCACAGTTATCGAATACAAGCCAGGAAGCTTTTGAGGACTTTTATTTTGATGTTTGTACAGTGGACTATGCAAAGATGGCAAAAGCTATGGAGCCGCTGGTAAAATATATGGAACGTACAGACAAAGTAAGAATCACAGGACCAGGCACGGACCTTACCTTTTCTATCAAGGATATTCCGGTTATTCCGTGTAGCGGGGAATGCAATATTCCTGATGGAGAAATCTTTACGGCTCCTGTAAGAGAATCCATAAACGGAACACTGACTTATAATACTCCGTCTGCTTTCCAGGGCTTTACCTATGAAAATATTTCCTTTGAATTTAAAGATGGAAAGATTGTAAAAGCTACCGCAAATGATACAGAGAGAATCAATAAAGTACTTGACATTGACGAAGGTGCACGTTATATCGGAGAATTTGCCATTGGTGTAAATCCTTATGTGCTGCATCCCATGAAAGATACACTGTTTGATGAAAAAATACAGGGTTCTATTCATATTACACCAGGCAGATGCTATGAAGGAGATGCACCAAACGGTAATCATTCAGCAATTCACTGGGATTTAGTACTGATTCAAAGACCGGAATATGGCGGCGGTGAGATTTATTTTGATGATGTTCTGGTTCGTAAAGATGGACTGTTTGTAGTACCGGAATTAGAGGGGTTAAATCCGGAGAATTTAAAGTAAAAGCAGTTTATCCTTGCACTGGGCAGGGCAATGAGATATACTATAAGGAAATTGATGCCAAGGTATCAGAAATGGAAATACATCTCAGCGTATCTGCTGATAAAATACAAAGAAGGAGACAGACAAATGCAGTTAACAACAGTAAAAGAAATTTACAAAGACACAGAGCAGTATCTGGATAAAGAAATCACTGTAGGCGGCTGGGTGAGAAGTGTCCGGGATTCTAAAACCTTCGGATTCATCGTACTCCATGACGGAAGTTTCTTCGAAACTCTTCAGGTGGTTTATCATGACACAATGGCAAATTTCCAGGAGATTTCAAAATTAAATGTAGGTGCAGCAATTGTAGTAAAAGGAACTTTAGTGGCAACACCACAGGCAAAACAGCCTTTTGAGATCCAGGCAACAGAGATTAGCGTGGAGGGGGATTCCGCAGCCGACTATCCGTTGCAGAAGAAACGCCATTCCATGGAATATTTAAGAACCATCTCTCATTTAAGACCGAGAACCAATACGTTCCAGGCAGTATTCCGTGTGCGCTCCCTGATTGCTTTTGCCATTCATCAGTTCTTCCAGGAGAGAGGATTTGTTTATGTACACACTCCTCTTATTACAGGCAGTGACTGTGAAGGTGCAGGAGAGATGTTCCAGGTAACTACCATGGACTTAAATGATATTCCTAAGACAGAAGATGGAAAAGTAGATTTCTCACAGGATTTCTTCAGAAAACCGACAAACCTGACAGTAAGCGGCCAGTTAAACGGAGAAACTTATGCACAGGCATTCCGCAATATTTATACTTTCGGACCAACCTTCCGTGCAGAAAACTCCAATACCACACGCCACGCAGCAGAGTTCTGGATGATTGAGCCGGAGATGGCATTTGCAGATTTGGATGATAACATGGCTTTGGCAGAGGATATGCTGAAATATGTAATCCGCTATGTTCTGGAACATGCACCGGAAGAGATGAACTTCTTCAATTCCTTTATTGACAAAGGACTTCTTGACCGCTTAAACCATGTGTTAAACTCAGAGTTTGGCCATGTTACTTACACAGAGGCTATTGAGATTCTGGAAAAAGCAAATGACAAATTTGATTATAAAGTATATTGGGGCTGTGACCTTCAGACTGAGCATGAGAGATATCTTACGGAGCAGGTTTACAAACGTCCTGTTTTTGTTACAGACTATCCAAAGGAAATCAAGGCATTCTATATGAAATTGAACGAAGACGGAAAGACTGTTGCAGCTATGGACTGTCTTGTTCCTGGAATCGGCGAAATTATCGGAGGAAGCCAGAGAGAGGATTCTTATGAAAAACTCTGTGCAAGAATGGATGAACTGGGACTGAACAAAGAAGATTACCAGTTCTATTTAGACCTGCGTAAATACGGTTCCACCCGTCATTCAGGCTATGGTCTTGGATTCGAACGCTGCGTGATGTACCTGACAGGTATGCAGAACATCCGTGACGTGATTCCATTCCCAAGAACAGTAAACAATTGTGAATTATAAGAGAAAAGGAGCACTATGAGATTTTTCCATATCGCAGATGTTCATTTAGGTATGCAGCCAGATAAGGGCTGTGCCTGGAGTGAGGACAGAGGCCGGGAAATCTGGGAAAGCTTCAAAAGAATCATACAGCAGGCCGGCAGGGAAAATGCCGGTCTGTTTCTTATTGCAGGTGATTTATTCCACAGACAGCCTCTTACCAGAGAGTTAAAGGAAGTAAATGCACTATTTGCTTCTGTGTCTCATGTGAATTTTGTTCTCATTGCAGGAAACCATGATTATATCAAAAGAGAACGGCCTTCCCAGAGAATTTCCTGGGCAGATAATGTATTCTGGCTGGAAGGAGATGAGATATCCTATGTGGAATTTCCGGCATTAGGAACCAGGGTCTGGGGGCTTAGTTATCACAGCCGGGAAATCAGGGAACCGCTGTATGATCAGATAAAAGCAGAGAGAAAAACAGGAGATAAACTGCCGTTTCAGGTTCTTCTGGCACATGGGGGAGATGAGAAGCATATTCCCATAAAGAAAGACACGTTTTATCAGTCTGGCTTTGATTATATTGCCCTTGGACATATTCACAAACCTCAGATTTTGCAGGAGGATCACATTGCCTATTCCGGTTCCCTGGAACCCTTGGATAAGAATGAAACAGGGATGCACGGATATATCAAAGGGGAATATACAGAGGAAGGTATCAGGATTGGTTTTGTGCCTTTTGCATGCAGGGAATATAAGAAATTAAAGCTCCAGGTGACAGAAAAAACGACCCAGGTTTCCTTAGAAAAGGGATTAGAAAAAATCCTGGAAGAACGAGGCAGGCAGCATATTTACACCATCCTTTTAGAAGGAACGAGAGGAAGTCATACGGAGTTTTATACAGACAGTCTTATGAAACTGGGAAATATTCTGGAAGTCAGAGATGATACACACCGTGCCTATTCTTTTAATCAGCTTCTAAAGCAGTATGATGGCAGTGTTCTGGCAGAATATATCCGCTCTTTTCCCCTGGAATCCTTGTCTAAGGAGGATGAGAACATTCTCCGCCTGGGTGTAGAAGCACTGCTGGAATCAGGGGAGGAACTGCTATGATTATCAGAAAACTACAGTTGAGAAATTTTGGTAAATTTCAAAACAAAGAGATTCTTTTAAAAGAAGGAATTAATATCATCTATGGAGAAAATGAGAGCGGAAAATCCACCATACACAGCTTTTTGCAGAGTATGTTTTTCGGTATCAGGAGGATGCGGGGAAAAGCGTCTAAAACAGATACTTATAGCAAATATACACCATGGGAACAAGCTGGCTGGTATGAGGGTTCCATGACATTTTCCTGTGGTGATAAGCAATTCCGCCTGGAGCGGAAGTTTCAAAAATCAGGGGAGGAGGCAGTACTTTTTTGTGAATCAGACGGAGAACTTTTGTCTGTAAAAGACGGGGATCTGGATATGCTTCTTGGCAATATCTCAGAGACTGTTTACCGGAATACCGTCTCTGTAGGACAGGCAAAAAGCACTACAGAAGAAGGGCTTTACAAAGAACTGAGAGACTATCTTGCAGAATTTCAGGGCTCCGGTGACATGCGGTTTAATCCGGAAAGAGCCATAGAAATCCTGAAACAAAAGAGAAAAATTCAGGAGAGAAAAGAAGCAGATGCTGTAAAAAAGAAAGAGCAGGAAGAGGAAAAGCTACAGTATGAAATCCAGTATGAGAAACAGGAAGTAGAGCGTATCCGGCAGAAATTAAGAGAACTGGAATCCTATAGAGAAAGCATACAGAGAGAAGAAACAGAGGAAAAGCTAGAGAAACAGGAGAGAAGAAAAGGAAAAACAAATTCACAGAAAAAATGGAGAATTCTTGGAATCACAGGACTTCTGATATTTCTGTTGTTAGCAATGTTTCAGAAACTTACCTGGTACACTACTCTTATCTGGCTGGTATTCCTGGCAGCAGAAGAGGTGGTATTTTCTTCTCATAAACAAGAAGAAACGGTGATTAATCAAGAACCGGAACAGGAAGAATTACTGCGTATGGCGAAGCTGGAGGAACGTAAAAAAATGTTCAGGGAAAATCTTCAGGAACACAGCCTGAGGCTGGAAAATCTCCAGGAAGAGTATCAGGAAAGCAGGGAACACAGGGATGAGATTCTGGCCTTTAGAAAAGAGATACATGATATTTCTGAGGCGGAAAAACGTTTGCGTGCTGCAGCGGCGAATATGCAGAATCAGACAGGCGGGATGCTTCAAAAGAAGATGTCTGAGATTTTCAGCCAGCTCACAGAAGGAAAATATAAACAGCTTTTCCTGGATGAAGATTTTTCGGTGCATCTTGACACAGGAGAGAAATGCCTGGATTTGTATCAGGTCAGCTTTGGAACAGCGGAGCAGGTATATCTGGCTCTTCGTTTAGCCTGTGGAGAGATTTTATGCAGGGAAGAAAAGATGCCGCTGATTCTGGATGAAACCTTTGCCATGTATGATGAAAAACGGCTTTCTAACACCTTGAAATGGATAGAGGGAAGATATCCCCAGGTATTGCTGTTTAGCTGTAATAAGAGGGAAATACGGGCTTTAGAAGTGTTAAATATTCCTTATCATTTAGTAGAACTTTAGAGAAGAGAGGAACAGGAGCATGAGTGAATTTAATCATTTTGATGAAAATGGGAATGCGGTGATGGTGGATGTGTCTGGAAAAGAACCTACATCGAGAACGGCAACCGCCCAGGGAAGCATCAAGGTTTCAGAGGAAATCTTACAGGCGGTTCTGGAGCAGAAAGTAAAGAAAGGGGATGTACTGGGTGTAGCCAGAGTGGCAGGAATCATGGCAGTGAAACAGACCTCATCCATTATTCCCATGTGTCACCCTTTGATGATCAGCAAATGCTCTGTGGATTTTCAGGTATTTCCGGATGAGCAGAGAATACAGGCAACCTGTATAGTAAAAGTGGAGGGGAAAACAGGAGTAGAAATGGAAGCACTGCACGGAGTCAGTGCAGCGCTTCTTACGATTTACGATATGTGTAAAGCCATTGACAAGCGAATGGTACTGCAGGACATTCATTTAGTAGAAAAAACTGGAGGAAAAAGCGGAAAATTCCGTTTTTGATCTGTTTTGTCATACTAAGAACGTGCACATTCAGAGGCACTTCCTTTTAAAATCTCAAGGCCGTGTGGGAGAGCAGGGAGAATACAATCCAGGCTTTCTTTCACGGCTTTTGGACTTCCCGGAAGATTGATGATAAGAGTCTGTCCCCGCAGGGCAGAAACTCCGCGGCTTAACATGGCACGGTTGGTAATCTGCATGGAATAAGCACGGATTGCTTCGGCGATGCCGGGAGCCATGCGGTCGGCTACGGCCATAGTGGCTTCTGGAGTGCGGTCACGCAAGGAAAATCCCGTTCCCCCTGTTGTGAGGATCAAGTCCACTTTCAGGCGGTCACAGAGATGAATCAGGGTTTCCTCAATGGTTTTCTGTTCATCCGGCAGAACCCGCTGGTCAATCACCAGATAATTCTCTTTTTCGATGATTTCACGGATGAGAGGCCCGCTTTTGTCTTCACGTTCACCGGCAGCTCCTTTGTCGCTGAGTGTCAGAACAGCAGTTTTGAAACGGCTGCGTTCTCCGATGATGGTCATTTCATCTCCGGTACGGATGATACCGCCCTGGATTACTTTTGTAAATACTCCTTCTTTTGGCATAATACATTCGCCCATAATCTTGTAGATTTCACAGTGAGAATGGCACTGTTTTCCAATCTGTGTCATTTCCAGGATAACATCCCCACATTGGAAGATGGTTCCCACAGGAAGATTGCGGAAATCGAATCCTTCCACCACCAGATTTTCTCCAAAGGCTCCGTCTATGACATCAGCTCCTCTTTTCTTAAAATCCTCAATTTTATCGTAAGATAACAAACTTACTTGACGATGCCACTTTCCAGCATGGGCATCATTTTCAATGCCATAATCTTCCACAAACACAGCCTCTTCCACCCGGTGCTTCTGTGTTCCTTTTTTTTCACTGATACAGATTGCTTTTACAATTCCCATAAGTTTTATCCTCCAATTTGTGACATTTTTCGTAGCTCCGGTTCTCCTTCCAGAGCAGACTGATGAAAACGGTGTTCCGAAGGCTTCCCAAGAATTGCTGTCTCTATTGCACAGCGGATATCAGCAGGAGAAGCACCTGTACGGAGAAGTTCTTTTAAATTCAGACCGTTTTCATAGTAAAGACATAGTTTCAGGATCCCGTCTGCAGTCAGCCGGATTCGGTTGCACTGATTACAGAATTTTCCGTGGACAGCGTCAATGAAACCAATACATCCCAGAAATCCCGGAATTTTTATGTAATTAGCCGGGCCATTTCCGCGTTTATCTGAGACGCTCTGATAATCAGGATATACAGCAGAAATTCTGGGCAAAAGTTTTTCTTTATTGTAACCGTGATAGTCTTTGCCAAAGCCGATGGGCATGATTTCTATGAAACGCACATCCACTGCATAGTCTTTTGCAAGATGTACTAAATCGAGAAATTCATTATCATTGACACCCTCCAGAAGAACAGAATTGACCTTGGTGCGAATACCGAGCTCCTGGCATTTCAGAATATTTTCCAGCACTTGTTCTTGTCCTGTGTGCCTGGTAATCTGTTCAAAGGTTTTGGGATTTAAGGTGTCCAGACTTATATTAATCCCGTCGATTCCCAGTTCTTTCAGCACGGGAAGATATTCCGAAAGAAGCATACCATTGGTGGTGAGAGTCACCTGTTCTGTACAGGGCAATGTTTTTAATTCCCGCAGAAAATCAATACACCCCTTTCGAACTAATGGTTCCCCGCCGGTAACCTTAAACTTCCGGATGCCGAGTTCTCCGGCTAATCTGCAGATTTGAAGAATTTCTTCGAATCTGAGGATTTCCTGATGGGGCGTGGAAGGGATATCTTCGGGCATACAGTACCGGCAGCGGAGATTACAGCGGTCTGTCACGGAGATGCGGAGATAATCAATCTCTCTGCCATAAGAATCTTTCATATTGTGTGACCAGCCTTTCTAAAATACTATAAAAATTATACCAGAGATGCAGAATAAAGTACATAAAAAGAAGCACTGCCCAGGAAAGAAAAATCCTTCTTCTTGGCAATGCTTCTTTGCTTAAAATCATGGTTTATCTTTTCATATAACGGATATACCGGACATCTTCGTAGTCATCAATTTTGATTTTCAGGTAGGTCCATGCCATGTGCAGAACAGGTGCAAGACCTGCCAGGAGAATCACAAGGGTTACCAGGCTGATGCTCTGGGTCATCTGGTAAATGAAACCAGTGTACATGATGACAAACAATGAAATACTGACTTTTAAAATAGGGATAAGTTTTTCTCTCATAATGGCACCTCCTGACATAAAATATAACTTTATTTTTGTTTATTATACAATAATAGTCTGTAAATTTCAATGGAAATATTGTAAAAAAATAATAATTTAGAAGCGTATGAGGTGCATTATATAAATGAGCCCATGGCATGAATTGTATTCGCACCACAGGCTTATTTTTCATAGTTTTCTTATTTCTCTGCCAAAGCTCTATTATGCTTCTGCACCAGTTTATTGATTCTTTCCACTGGATTCAGCAGTGTGCTGATGGAACCGTCGTGGTTCAGGGTATCAATGATCAGTGCAATATATTTGCTCATATCACAGTTTACATAATATGGTTTTGCCAGTAATTCTTCCGGCTGATATACCAGGTTTGTAGTGAGCAGTCTGTCGAAGCTGCCTTCTGCGTATGCTTTATCAAAACGTTCCAGTCCATTTGTGAATAAACCGAAGGTGGAGCACATGAAAATTTTGGCAGCACCACGTTTTTTCAAAAGAGCAGCAACTTCCAGCATACTGTCACCGGAGGAAATCATATCGTCAATGATGATCATGTTTTTGCCTTTTACATCAGCACCCAGGAATTCATGGGCAACAATAGGATTTCTTCCGTCAATGATGGTAGAATAATCACGTCGTTTGTAGAACATACCCATATCGACACCAAGAACGTTGGCCAGATAAATAGCACGTCCTGTTCCGCCTGCATCCGGGCTGATAATCATGAGATGATCGCTGTCGATTGCCAGATCAGGTTCTGCTTTAAACAATCCCTTGATGAACTGGTAAGCAGGCTGTACGGTCTCAAAACCGTGAAGCGGAATTGCATTCTGTACTCTTGGGTCATGGGCATCGAAGGTAAGGATATTGTCAACACCCATGCTGGTCAGTTCCTGAAGTGCCAGGGCACAGTCAAGAGATTCTCTTCCGGTTCTCTTATGCTGGCGGCTTTCGTATAAGAATGGCATGATAACATTTACTCTTCTGGCTTTTCCGCCTACAGCCGCAATAATACGCTTCAAATCCTGAAAATGATCGTCAGGGGACATGTGGTTTGTCTGTCCGCATACGGTATAAGTCATAGAATAATTGCAGACATCCACCATGATATAAAGGTCATCACCCCGGACAGATTCGCCGAGAATCCCTTTCGCTTCTCCTGAGCCAAAGCGGGGAGCTTTTGAATCAATCAGGTAAGAGTCACGCTCATAACCTTCAAATTTCAGAGAATCTTTTTCGTCGTGGTCACGTTCCTTTCTCCATTTGACAATATAGTCATTTACTTTCTGACCCATGTCCTTGCAGCTCTTCAGAGGGATAATACCAAGTCGCCCTACAGGAAGAGTGTTTAAATTGTTTGTGGATGATGATGCCATTTTTCTTTTCCTCCTAAAAGTTTTTTTTGAATTCTTATATCATTACCAACCAGTTTCAGCATGGTGTAATTGCTGGTTACCCTGGAAAATGTTCTTTCGGAATATGTGTTCAGAAAATCTTCCATGGTCAGGTTGGTAGAAATGATGGTTGCTTTTTGGTTTAAAATTCTTTCATTAATACAGCAAAATAGCTGGGATGAAACAAAACTATTGGTGAGCTCTGTGCCTAAATCGTCAATAATCAACAGATCGCATTCATAAATAAAAGAGGCCATGTCAGCAGATTCTGCATCTTTTTGAAAGGTATTTCTGGACAGCAGATCAAAGAAATCGAATGCTGTAAAATAGAGTACAAAATACGAAAGATCCAAAAGCTCCTTTGCGATACAGTGGGTAAGAAAGGTTTTTCCAACACCAGTATCACCATAGATTAGCAGATTATCCTTTTCACTGCCGAAATTGTGAATAAAATTCCAGGATTTTTCCACTGCATTCTGGGCAGATTCCAGTGCTGTGATGCCGCTGGATTCATCCAGAAATTCTGGGGAATAGTAGTCAAAGGAAAAATGCTGGAAGTTTTCTGATTCCAGTATATCCCGGATATTGGACTGGGTATATAATAAATCCACTGCGGCTTTCCGGAAACAGGGACATTTTTCCACTTCTGTGGTCTCCTGATTTTCTGTGAGGATGAAACCAGTATCCTTACAGAGCGGGCAGTCATAGTGGAGCTCCAGATAATCCGGTGGATAGCCATGGTCTTTTAGAAGCTGTGCCCTTTCTTTGGATAAAAGGCTGATTTTTCCGGATAAATCAAAGTCCTCACCCTTAGACGCACCAAGAACCAGCCGGGCTTTCTGAAGTCCTAAAGCAGCAATTTCCTGACGGATTTCTGCCAGTCTTGGAATCTCTGTCTCTGCCTTGCGGATACATTGGTCCTGCTGGTGTTTGTGTAAAAACTGTTTTTGATTGTAATTGCGCATCAGCGCATCATATTGAAAATTTTTTAGTGGCACGGTTTGTCTCCTTACCTATTTTTTTCCAAGAAGCTGTTTTTCCAACTCTGCCATATTGTAATTCCGTTGATGGAAATTGTTGAATTTGTTTTGGGCTGCTGCGGGTTTTGGCCTGGATTCATTATCCTTTGCAGCCTTTGCAGCTTTTTTCTGCTGGAAATTCTTATCTAGGGAATCCACATCTGACAGATGATGAACACCTTTTTTGAACCAGTTTTCCAGAATGCTGTCAGCATAAGAAAAACTTGCCTTACCTGTAGAGAGCACGGTTCTGCTGCAGGCTTCTGATATGATATCTAAGGTAAAGCCATACTGGTTCATCCAGAGATTCATATATTGGATTTCCTTCTCCAGAGGATTTCGGTTTTTGATTCCAAAAGCCCTTAATATCGTAAAATAATTCCGGTTGTAAAGGTTCGTCTCTTCTTTTGCCTGATTGACCGTGGCAATTTTCTGTTCAGCCCAGGCAAGCCCTACTTTTTTGATATAGGCCATACTGGTACTGCCCTTGGAAACACAGTATTCAATGAGATACTCCATCAGTTCCCCAGAAAGTCCCACCTCATCATAGAGATAAAGCAGGGTTTCCATATCCGTAGGTGTCAAAGTCTTTCCAAGATACTGTTCTGCAATGAACAACAACTGCCGCACCTCGTCATTGCCCTTCAGTTCCCTGATTTTGTCAGGGGTAAGTCCAGGAGTTGGCGGTGTTTCTTTTTCAGCGGTTGGTATTCTGCTGGCGGCTGCTTCCCGGAAACGGTCTCTGTCATAATCAGAGACAGAAGAGGAAGGCTGCACAGGATAGAAGACTACTTTGTTCAGATTTCCGCTGGTGTCAAAAACCACATCCAGAATCCCTGTTTTTTTCCAATAGCGCAGTGCTCTTTGAATATCAGCTTCCGTGCAATTAAAAACGTCTGCAATAGAGGAAAGCTCCAGACGGGTTTTCTCCTGACAGGCGTGCCTTAGCAGATAGAGATAAATTTTTACAAATTCACCATTTGCGGAAGGCATATAGCAATCCAGGAAATGGTTGGAGATGAAAGTGAAATCTCCGGGAAAGCTATTATATACTTCAAACTGCCCCATTTCAAACATCCTTTACATTATTATTTTCTTTCTCTTGAATCAACCTCAGTATAGCACAGAATATCTGAAAAGAGAACCTGATTTTTTTTCGACAGCGAAATCCACAAAGTGAACAGAAGATGCTGTGGGAAATGTGGATAATGTGGATAAAAAAGTGGACTACTATTTATGGGAAACCTGAAATTGTCGAAATAATAAGGAAAATAGCGGTTTTTTAAAATAAATGCTGTCGTATTATGTAAACTTTATAAGATGAAAAAAATCCACATGCTCGGTGGAGAGAACATGTGGATGGTTTGGTGGATAGTGTGGATAACTTTACATTCCTAAGAGGTTTTCGCCGATTTTATACACATCTCCGGCACCCATAGTTATCAACACATCTCCGTGGATACAATTTTCTAATAAAAATGCTTCAATCTCATCAAAGGTAGGGAAATAATAGGTATCTACCCCTTTTTCTATGAGTAAATCCCTCAAATCCGCAGAGGAAATTCCCAGATTGTCGGTTTCTCTGGCAGCATAAATGTCAGCCAGTATGACCTTGTCAGCCAGGGACAATGCCTGGGCAAATTCCTGCATCAGAGCTTTGGTGCGGGTATAAGTGTGAGGCTGGAACACACACCAGGTAGTCTTATGAGGATAATTTGCGGCAGTTTTCAAGGTTGCCTCAATCTCAGTAGGATGGTGGGCATAATCATCAATGACAGTCACGCCTCCTACCTTGCCTTTGTACTGGAAACGGCGGTCTGTTCCGCCAAAATGCAGCAGGCCCTTTTGTACTGTTTCCAGGTCAATGCCCACTTTTTCAGCAAGAGCAATAGCAGACAATGCATTGGATACATTGTGCATACCTGGAACGGACAGAGTAAATCTGCCAATATTTTCTCTTTTTCTGATACAGTCAAAAGATGCATGTGCAAATTCATCGAAGACAATGTTTGCGGCACAGTAGTCTGCATCCTGCTCCAGAGAATAGGTAATCACTTCACAGGGCAAATCTTTGGTGATTTCTTCAGAGTCAGGAATATCTTTATTGATAATCAGAGTTCCGTCTGAAGGAAGTAGGCAGGCAAACCGCCGGAAGGAATGGCGGATATCCTCTAAATCCTTGAAGAAATCAAGGTGATCTGCATCAATATTCAGAATAATGCTGATTTTTGGGAAAAAGCTTAAAAAGCTGTTGGTGTATTCACAAGCCTCGGTAATAAAGGTTTCAGACTGTCCCACACGGATGTTTCCGTGAATCGCAGGAAGGATTCCTCCTACGGAAATGGTAGGGTCAGTTTCTGCTTCCAGAAGGATGTGTGAAATCATGGAAGTTGTGGTGGTTTTTCCATGAGTTCCGGACACGGCGATTGGAAGCTGATAATTTTTCATAATCTGTCCTAAAAGTTCAGCTCTGGTAAGCATAGGAATATTTTTTTCTTTGGCACAGGCATACTCTGGATTGTCAGGGTGAATGGCTGCTGTGTAGACAACAAGCTCTACATCATCTGTAATATTGGAGGCTCTCTGGCCGATATAAATTTTGGCACCTTGTTCCTCTAATTGTCTGGTGAGTGCTGACTCCCTGGAATCAGAGCCGGACACAGGGAAGTCTTCCCCAAGAAGGATTTCAGCAAGGCCGCTCATGCTGATTCCTCCGATGCCAATGAAATGAATGTGTAATGGTTTATGAAAATCAATCTGGTACATATGACAGAATCCTTTCTATATTTTAGGTAAATACAATATCTGAGCTGTATATTATGCAGTTCAAGTCTTTCTGCTACTATTAAATTATACCCAACATTGCAGAAAATGGAAACCCCTTCTTGATAAAATACCGCTGGAATCGTAAAAAACAGGTAAAATGTTACAAAAACTTGTAAAATATCGAAAAAAAATTGTTTAAAATGTTCACTTTTTTGAGGCAGTATGTTATAATGAAAAAACCATAGATTATACAAGAGGTGATGGGCATGATAAAGAAGGAAATGATTGCAATGTTGCTGGCCGGCGGACAGGGCAGCAGGCTTGGAGTTCTCACAGCCAAAGTCGCAAAACCAGCGGTAACCTTCGGAGGAAAATACAGAATCATTGATTTTCCACTGAGCAACTGTATTAATTCAGGTGTAGATACGGTAGGTGTATTGACACAGTATCAGCCTTTGAGGCTGAATACCCATATCGGTATCGGTATTCCCTGGGATTTGGATAGAAATGTAGGCGGGGTATCCATTTTGCCCCCATATGAAAAAAAGACCAATACAGAATGGTACACCGGAACGGCAAATGCCATTTATCAGAATCTGGCATATATGGAGACTTTTAATCCAGACTATGTCCTGATTTTGGGCGGTGACCATATTTATAAAATGGACTATGAAGTAATGCTGGATTTCCACAAAGCAAATAAGGCAGATGTTACTTTAGCATGCATGCCGGTGCCGTGGGAGGAAGCCTCCAGATTTGGCCTGGCTATCACAGACGAAACAGGAAGAATCACAGAATTTGAAGAAAAACCGGCACAGCCAAAGAGTAATCTTGCATCCATGGGTATTTACATCTTTAGCTGGCCTGTTCTGAGAGAAGCACTGATTGCACTGAAAGACCAGTCAGGCTGTGATTTCGGAAAACATATCCTGCCATATTGCAGAGAAAAAGGACAGAGGCTGTTTGCTTATGAGTATAATGGTTATTGGAAAGATGTAGGTACACTTGGTTCTTACTGGGAAGCCAATATGGAATTGATTGATATTATTCCTGAGTTTAATTTATATGAAGAATTCTGGAAGATTTATACCAAAGGTGATATTATTCCTCCTCAGTATGTAGCAGAAGATGCAGTAGTGGAGCGGAGCATTATAGGAGAAGGTACAGAGATTTACGGAGAAGTACATAATTCTGTAATCGGAGCCGGAGTTACTATAAAAAAAGGTGCGGTTGTCCGTGACTCCATTGTCATGAAACAAACTGTCATAGGAGAGAATGATATTATAGACAAGTCCATTATCGCAGAGAATGTAACGGTAGGTGATAATGTTGTCATGGGGGTAGGTGAAGATATTCCAAACAAGGAAAAACCAGATGTATATTCGTTTGGACTTGTAACGATTGGGGAAAATACCGTCATTCCGTCTAATGTAACAATAGGAAAGAATACAGCCATTGTGGGACAGACCTGTGCCGGAGATTATCCGGGCGGTGTTCTGGAAAGCGGTGAAACATTGAACAAGGAAGGTGAGACAGAATGAGAGCAATAGGTATTATTCTTGCCGGCGGCAATAATCACAGAATGAGAGAGTTATCACAGAAAAGGGCCATTGCAGCGATGCCCATTGCGGGAAGCTACCGAAGCATTGATTTTGCACTTAGTAATATGTCAAACTCCCATATTCAAAAAGTGGCAGTGTTTACACAATATAATGCAAGATCCTTAAATGAACATTTAAGTTCTTCCAAATGGTGGGATTTCGGAAGAAAACAGGGAGGACTTTATACCTTCACACCTACCATTACACCGGATAATAGTTTCTGGTATCAGGGAACAGCAGATGCAATCTATCAGAATCTGGAATTTTTGAAGGCCAGTCATGAACCGTACGTGGTAATTGCTTCCGGAGATTGTGTGTACAAGCTGGATTATAATAAAGTCCTGGAATATCATATTGCCAAGAGAGCAGATATCACGGTGGTATGTACAGATATTCATGGTGAGGACGCTACCAGGTTTGGTTGCTTGAAAATGAATGAGGACTGCAGAATCGAAGAATTCGATGAGAAACCTATGGTGGCTCAGTTCAATACCATTTCTACAGGTATTTATGTGATCAGAAGAAGACAGCTGATTGAACTGATTGAGAAATGTGGACAGGAAGACAGACATGATTTTGTAAGGGATATTTTAATCCGTTATAAAAATCTGAAAAGAATTTACGGTTATAAAATCAATACATATTGGAGCAATATTTCAACCGTGGAATCCTATTATAAAACAAATATGGATTTCCTGAAACCGGAGATCAGAGAGTATTTCTTCCGTCAGTATCCGGGAATACAGTCTAAGATTGACGATTTACCACCGGCAAAATATAATCCAGGAGCAGCAGTGAAAAACAGTCTGGTATCCAGCGGCTGTATTATTAACGGACAAGTAGAAAACTCTGTATTGTTCAAGAAAGTTTTTGTCGGAAATAATTGTGTGATAAAGAATTCTATTATATTGAATGATGTATATCTTGGAGATAATACACATATTGAAAACTGCATTGTAGAAAGCCGGGATACAATAAGAGCAAACTCCTACTATAGCAGTGAAGAAGGCATCAAAATCGTCATCGAAAAGAACGAGCGTTATGTTCTTTGAAAAGCGGACAGAAAGAAGGACTGCATAAGCTGGCAGTAAAGGTTACAAAAGGCATGAAAGGGGAAAGGTTGTATGAATATCACAGATGTAAGAGTAAGATGCGTAGCAAAAGAGGGAAAAATGAAGGCAGTAGTATCCATTACCATTGATGAGGAATTTGTAGTACATGACATCAAGGTGATCGAGGGAGAAAAGGGATTATTTATTGCTATGCCAAGCCGTAAGGCAACGGACGGAGAATATAGAGACATTGCTCATCCGATTAATTCTGCAACCCGTGAAAGAATACAGAACATTATTCTGGAGAAATATGAACAGGTACTTGCAGAGGAACCGCTGGAAGGTACAGAATGAGATAAAACAGAATAACAGAAAATAACGAAGCTGCTGCCAATGCGGTGAAAACCGTGAGGCAGCAGCTTCCTTTTTGTTATCTGAGGAAAAGCGGAGTCTAATAGGACTGGCGCCATCCAGAAGGGTATTTATTTTTTAAGGTGTTTCCCACGGCCTTTCCCCATCCAAGTGGGTACTGGCCAGCACATATCAGCTTCCATCCCTTCGTACAAGGAGTTTCTCCTTCTTCCAGACAGAAGCTTTCACCGCGCAGATAGGTGGAAATTCTAGAATCCAAAGGATCTAGGCAGATTTTGGCATCTGCAGGCACATTTCTAAGAGCCATAGCAAAAGGCTGGCTCGGCTCGAAACGGTTCTTTTTTAATTCTCCCAGAAAAAGCCCATGACGAAGAAATTTAATTCCCTTTAAAGAGCCCGTATCAGCGTCAGGAAGACGGTAAACAAATCCATTGCGTACTTCTATTCCCTGTGAGTGAAAAGGCAGGGAGAGAGAAGAAAAAAACTCTTCAAGAAGTTTTTGGTCTTCTTTTTTCAGACGGCAGGAAACAGGGCTGGAAGAGGAAGGCACTAAAGTTCCTTTTTTTTGAAGAAGAGCAAGAAAATGCCCTTCACCTTCCATATGATGAGGGAAAATGCGCCGTGTCCTGGTAAGCCGGGCATCTGTGTTCCCCCATTTTGGATTTCCTTTGGAAAAGCCTTCATAATCCTCCATTTCCAGCAGTTCCATTTCAGGAAAATGTTCCAGAACATACGAAATAAGACCTTCATTTTCCTCAGGAGAGAAGGTACAAGTGGAATACATGAGTTTACCACCGGGTTTCAGCATGGAAATGGCCTGTTCTATAATGTCTTTCTGAAGCTTACTGAAATATCCGGGACGGCTCTCATCCCAGGTCTTTGCTACGTCCGGGTCTTTTCGGAACATACCTTCCCCGGAGCAGGGGGCATCCACCAGAATTTTGTCAAAAAATTCCGGAAAATATCCTGCCAGATGTTTCGGAACCTCGTTGGTCACCAGGGAATTGGGAATGCCGAAAAGCTCCAGATTACGAAGAAGTGCTTTTGCCCGTGAATTACTGATATCATTGGCTACCAGAAGCCCTTTTCCCTGAAGTCTGGCTCCAAGTTCAGTTGCTTTGCCACCGGGAGCGGCACATAGATCCAGAACATAATCTCCTGGAGTAATATCAAGGCGGCTTGCAGGAGTCATGGCACTTGGCTCCTGAAGATAATAAAGTCCTGCGGTATAAAAAGCATGTCTGGAAGGCCGTTCCTCCTCCCCATAGAAAAACCCATTGGGAATCCAGGGGATGGGGGTTAAATGAAACGGTGCGGTTTCCAGAAAATCTTCTACAGATGTCTTCAGAGTATTCACTCTAAGACCAAACTGGCGTGGGGAATCGTAACTGTCCAGGAAGTCCTGGTATTCTTCCCCAAGCATTTCTTTCATTCGGGATAAAAAATTTAAAGGCAGTTGTTCCATGTTATCTCTCTTTCTTAGAATTTCCGTATGGTGTAAGGCCATTGGCAAAAATCTGCTGGAGCAGATATTCAACGGTCTGGTTTGGTGCCTGGTCGGCGAAGTCATTCAGCCAGCCGAGAGCTTTATCAAGCATTGCAGGAATATTCTGATCTTGTTCTTCACATTTCTGATAAACAGATTCTATCTGATCCATGTAGCGGTGGGCGTGTAAATCCCAGATGAATTTGTGCAGTGCTTCCAGATCAAGATAATCTGTGAGAAGAGAGAAGCGGCGGAAGTCTTCAAAAGACATTTCACGCTTCCCTATAATTTTTTCTCTATCTTCATCGCTGCAAATACTGTAAAACATAATTTCATCTAAAATAAGTCTTTTTTCTCCTGATTTAAGATTTCCCATAATTTATTCTCCTGTTCAAAAAGTTTACTTGTAGTTACATTATAAAGCTATTGTTTTATCTATTTCAACTGTAATAAGAGAAAAAATAAGATTTTAGAACATGGAGAAAATCAGAAAAAGATGCCGGAAAATCTATAACAACAGACTTCCGGCATCTCATACCATTCATCGAAGCGACGTGATTCGAACACGCGACCTCTGCGTCCCGAACGCAGCGCTCTACCAAACTGAGCCACGCTTCGCCAAATATGCTTAACAAATTGTATTATATAGAATCCACATAAAAATGTCAACAAAAATTTTATTTTTATTTTATTGACAAACTGTGCACATGCACATTAAAATAAAGTTAGATTATGTGCATGTGCACAGTTTTTATGGAGAAATGAAAAATGGAAAAAGAGATAGTAGATAAAAGGACAGAGAAGACAAAAGCCAGCATTTTAAATGCTCTGGTGATTCTCTCCAGAGAAAAAGAATTAAATGAAATATCTATCCGTGAGCTGACAGAGACAGCTCATATCCACAGAAATACCTTCTATCTGCATTATACGGATGTGGATTCTGTCCTGGCTGAACTAGAAGAAGACATGTGCAGTGTAGTGAAAAATATGGCAGAACAATTTACACCACAGGAACTTTTAAGTCATGTGGGGCTGCTTTTGAGAGAAGTATTTCAGTATCTGTATCAGGAGCGGGAGAAGTGTGTTCTTATGATGAAAGGAAGAGGCAAGGTTTCCAGCGGAAAAACCTTGCTGGAGTCTGTGTTTGAGAAGTATCTCCAGAATTTCCCTGTGGAGATAAACCATGATTCCTTTGAATTTCAGGCACAGTTTTATTATTGTACAGCAGGGGCACTGGGGATTATCCGTTACTGGATGGAGCGTGGATTTGAAGAAACACCGGAAAAAGTAGCAGATGTTACTCAGAAATTATTACTTCAGGGTATTCAGGGGCTCATATCAGCAGGCTGAGGAAAATGATAAATCAAAAGAGAGGAAATGCAGATGGGAAGCAGAGAAAATACAACAGAGGATTTTGTAAAGCTGGAAAAGGTGACAAAGGTTTACCAAATGGGTGAAGTGCAGATCAGAGCAGTAGATGGCATTGATTTTACAATTTCAAAAGGCGAATTTGTTGTGATTGTTGGACCGAGTGGTGCCGGCAAAACAACGGTTTTGAACATTTTAGGCGGTATGGATACTGCAACCAGCGGTAGTGTATGGGTTGATGGGAATGATGTGGCAAAGTACAGCCCCAAAAAACTTATAGGATACAGACGGGATGATATTGGTTTTGTATTTCAGTTCTATAATTTGATTCCGAATCTTACAGCATTGGAAAATGTTGAGCTGGCTTTGCAGATTTGCAAAGACCCTTTGGATGCCCGGACTGTTTTGGAGGAGGTTGGACTTGGAGAACGTCTGAACAATTTTCCGGCACAGCTTTCCGGTGGAGAGCAGCAGAGAGTTTCCATAGCAAGGGCTTTAGCAAAGAATCCGAAACTGCTTTTGTGCGATGAGCCTACAGGTGCACTGGATTATAATACAGGAAAGGCGATTCTGAAATTGCTCCAGGATACCTGCCGGGAAAAAGGAATGACAGTTATTGTGATTACCCACAATTCAGCTATTGCACCTATGGCTGACAGAGTGATTCATATTAAGAACGGTAAAGTTTCAAAAATGGGGCTGAACGAACATCCAGTTCCGGTAGAGACCATTGAATGGTAGGAGGTACATATGAAAAAACGTGCACTGAGAAAAGATTTTTATATGGAAATCAGAAAGAATCTGGGAAGATTTCTGTCTATTTTTTTCATTGTTGCTATGGGAGTGGCTTTTTTCTCTGGTATCCGTGCAGCAGAACCGGATATGAGGTATTCCGGGGATGCCTACTTTGACAGAAATGAATTTATGGATATTCAGGTTATGGGAACCCTGGGTATCACGGATAAGGATGTAGAAGCTATCAGAAGGGTAGAAGGGGTGGAAAAGGCAGAGCCAGGGTATTCTGCAGATGTACTGGTGGATTTGGATGGAAATCAGAAAATTCTTCATGTGTCTTCCATTGTGGAGAATATGAATCATTTTACCCCGGAAGAAGGAACTATGCCAGGTAATCCAGGGGAGTGTCTCATCGACCAGGATTTTGCAGAAAGTGCAGGACTTGAAGTTGGAGATTTTATTACACTTACAAGTGGAAATAAAGATTCGATTCGAGATACCTTACGGACAGATAAATATAAAATCACAGGTTTAGGAAGCAGTGCCTCTTATATTTCTTTTGAGAGGGGAAGCAGTAATATCGGAAATGGTGAAGTAAATGGATTTCTGGCAATTTTGCCAGAGGATTTTGCGTTGGATGTGTACACAGAATGTTATGTTTGTGCGGAAGGTGCAGCACAGCTTACGGCGTTTACACCAGAGTATGATAACAGGGTAGAAGAAGTTCTGGAAAATATCGAAGCCATTGGAGATTACCAGGGGAAACTCAGGGCAGATGAGATAAGAGAAGACGCAAAAAAAGAACTGGAAAAGGCAGAAAAAGAACTGGATGACGGAAAAGCTGAGGCAGAGCAGGAGCTGGCGGATGCACGTTCCAAAATCGAAGATGGAGAGAATGCATTAACAGACGGCAGGCAGGAGCTGGAAAAAGGGAAAAAAGAGCTGGCGGATGGAAAAAATAAGCTTTATTCCAGCCAGAAAGAAGTAGACGCAGCCTATGCCCGCATTGCTTCAGAAGAGGCAAATCTAAAACAGGGAAAGCAGGAATTAAAATCACAGGAAGCAGTTCTTGCAGAGCAAGAAGCAGCCTTTTGGCAGCAGTATGAGGCTGGAATGGCTGAGATACAGAGTGGAGAAGAAGAGATTGCCGCTTCGGAAGCTGCTTTTTCAAAAGTGTATGAAGAAGGACTGACACAACTGGAGGCAGGAGAAGAACAGGCCAGAGCAGGAATTGCACAGGCGTGGGCAGAATGGAATGGAAAGAAAGCAGAGTATGACCAGCAGGTGGCAGTCCTCCAGGATAAAAAAGCAAAGCTGGCACAATTGCAGGCATCAGTGGAAAACGGTATGATTTCTGAGGAGGAATTGCCCACAGTGCAGGGGCAGATAGAAGCCTTACAGACCGAAATCCAAGCTAAGGAACCATCGTTGAAAGAGTGGGAAGCAGCACTTAATCTGGGAGCACAGGCTCTTGAACAGCAGCAGGAAGAAGTAGAGACACAATTAGCAGCTGCCAGAGCTGAATTTGAGGCACAGATTATGGCAGGAAAACAGCAGCTTGCGGAGAAAACAGCAGAGGCAAGGCAGCAGTTAGAGGGAGCCAGAACTCAGTTAGCAGAGGGAAAGGCTCAGTTAGAGGGAGCCAGGGCCCAGTTAGAAGCAGCGAAACAGCAGATTTCGGAAGGAGAAGCTAAGCTTGCCCAGGGAAAACAGCAGGCGGCTGCAGGACAGAAGCAGATTGACCTTGGATGGGAAGATATCCGCACCGGGGAAAAGGAACTTGCAGATGGAGAAGCGGAAATCAAGGAAAACGAGCAAAAACTCATAGATGCCAGAAAAGAATATGAAGAAGGCAAGGCAGAAGCAGAAGAAGAAATTCAAAATGGAGAGAATGAAATCAAAGATGCCAGGCAGAAGATTGCTGATATCGAGGATGCCAAATGGTATGTCAATGACAGAAGCATTACCACAGACTATACTGGCTATGGCGATAATGCAGACCGTATGCGGGCAATCGGAGAAGTGTTCCCGATTCTGTTTTTTATTGTAGCGGCTTTAATCAGCCTTACCACTATGACGCGTATGGTGGAAGAACAGAGAACACAGATTGGAACGTTAAAAGCATTGGGATACGGAAAAATGAGCATAGCAGGAAAATATTTAAGCTATGCCATGACAGCCACCATCGGGGGCAGTATCTTCGGTGTGTTGTTTGGAGAAAAAGTATTTCCTTATATCATCGTGACGGCATACAAGATTATGTACACGCATGTTCCGGATGTGGTGATTCCTTATAACATGAAATACGGAATAATGGCTACAGGGGCAGCAGTCCTTTGTACAGGGCTGGCAACTCTTCTGGCCTGCTATAAAGAACTGGCATCACAGCCAGCAGTCCTGATGCGTCCTCCTGCACCAAAACAGGGAAAAAGAGTATTTTTGGAATATCTTCCATTTATCTGGAAACGCCTGGGCTTTATCTGGAAATCTACCATCAGGAACCTGATTCGCTATAAAAAACGGTTTTTTATGACGGTATTTGGAATCGGTGGCTGTATGGCACTAATGATTGTAGGATTTGGGCTTAGGGATTCTATTTTTTCTGTGGGAACCATTCAATATGATGAGTTACAGCAATATGATGGTATGGTGATTTTAAACTCTGATGCAGATGAGGAAGACCGGGAAAATCTGGAATCTTATCTGGAAAAAGAAAAGGATATTTCTTCTGTTTCCAAGGGATATTTGAAGAAAACCAACGTAAAGAAAGGAAAAACACAGAAGGAAGTATATCTCTATGCTCCTATGGATTTAGAAAAAAACAAAGATTTTCTTGTGTATAGAAACAGAAAAACAAAAGAACTGTATGAGCTTGGAGAAAACGATGCGATTCTGACAGAGAAAATTGCCAAGGCACTGGAAATCGAAAAAGGGGATTCCCTGCTGGTGGAGAATGAGGATGGAGAATTTACAGAAATTACGATTACCAATATCTGTGAAAACTATATGGAACATTATCTTTATCTTTCACCGAAACTATACCAACAGGTTTACCATAAGCCTGTGGAGGAAAATAATATTTTCTTCAAAATGAAAGAATTTGATGAAGGAAAGCTGGGAGAGATTGGAGAACATATCCTGGAAGAGAGGGCAGCCTTGAATGTGTCCTATACCTATAATATGGAGGAGCGGCTGGATGAAATGCTGGAGAGCCTGGATATTGTCATCGTGGTACTGATCATTTCTGCAGGACTTCTGGCTTTTGTGGTGCTGTATAATCTGAATAATATTAACATTACAGAGAGAAAGAGAGAACTGGCCACCATAAAGGTACTGGGTTTCTATGACAATGAGGTATCTGCTTATGTGTACCGGGAAAATATTCTCCTTACCATTATCGGTACTTTTGCAGGCGTGGTACTGGGAAGCCTTCTTCACCGGTATGTAATCGCCACAGTGGAAATTGATAATGTAATGTTTACCAGAATTATTGAGAATATCAGTTTTGTGTACAGTGCACTTCTGACCTTTGCATTTTCTGTTTTTGTAAATATGGTGATGTACTTTAAACTGAAAAAAATTGATATGGTGGAATCCCTGAAAAGTGTAGAATAGCGGGATAAGAGAAATCTCCCACAGGAGCATCTGATAGATGACTGTGGGAGACTTTTTTCTTCCAGTTCGTCTTTCATTAATTCTTCTAATGCTTCACATAGCATATCTTTCACCTCCTGAAATTGTGTTTTGTTTGCCTAAAAGTCAGAGTTGTGAAAAATATGGTAAAATAGTAATGAGAAAATGAAATGAGAAAAGAGACATAAGAATGTAACATTTTTATGCAGAAAATTGTTATATAGACAAAGGGGGTGAGGAATCTGGAACAGGAGTTGTTAAAGAAATTGTATGAGGTGTATTATCGCGAGCTGTATCTTTATGTTTATACCATTTGTGGGAATAAAAACATGACAGAGGACGTGCTTCAGGAAACTTTTTTAAAAGCACTTCTTGCACTGAAGGATTCTCACACCAACATGCGGGCTTGGCTGTATCTGACTGCCAGAAACTTTTGTTATAATCTTTTGAAAAGAGAGAAAAGACTGGTGTATGGAGAGGAAACAGGAAGGGCAGATGAGGAGGCAGAAGATTTGCTGGAACAGATACTGAAAAAAGAACAGAGCAGGCGTTTACAGTCTGCCTTGGATAAGCTGTCCAAACCACAAAGAGAAGTGCTTATGCTGCAGTATTTCGGAGGATTCCGGCAAAGAGAAATTGCAGCTATGCTGCAGATTACACCTGCAAATGTCCGTGTACTGGCACACAGGGCAAAAAAAGAATTGAAATCCATACTGGAGGTGAGAGAGGATGACTTATAGAGAGAAGTTAAAAGAATATCAGGAAGGAAATCTTTCCGAAGAGGAGACAAAGAAAGTAGAAGAAGAGATTGAAAAATACCAGGCGATTAGTGACTATTTATTTGAATCAGAAGAAATCCCGGAACTTCAGGATTTACTAGCAGAAAACCAGCATGAAGAGCAGGACTTTGTAATGCTTGTGAATCAGTCCATTAAGAAAGCATTTCGAAAACTTGGGTGCATTATTTTAGCGGTTGCTCTGGCAGTTCTGTTGTTCCTTCAGTTTCTTCTGCCTCATCTGGTATCTACTGTTTACTATGATCCGGGAAAGAAAAATGGAGAATATAATAATCAGATGAGCCTGGATATGGCGGTATTTTCTGAATTGTTCCTGCCCGGAAAGAGGAGAGAAAAAGTAAGTGTAGTGGATAAAGGATATGGAAATTATGAGATTAATATTATGCAACATGCAAGCTATAATGGTTCCTTTACCAATACTGCAGGTGAGATCAAAAAGGGAAAAATCCGTTTTTATGATGACAGTGCCATCAGACGCCCAACAGGAAACGCATTTGCATGGAGTGGTGCACCGGGAGATGGAAGCAAGCCTCTTGATGAGATTCTTACGGATGGAACAGATGTGCAATGTGCAGCAGGAACGCCTGAGGATGCAAAAGAAACCCTGGAAAATCTTGTGCCAGGAGAAAAATATATTGGATATGTGTCTTTGAATCACATCATGGACTATGAAACATTTATGGCTTATCTGGAGAAACAGGAGGATTTGGGCGGCATCTGGTGTGCCGTAGATACAGGACAATATGAGGAAGATCATTTTTTTGCAGGAAATATTGGATTCACCTGTGATCTGGAATTTTCTTCTGACTTGGAATGGGATGAGGAAACCTATCCGGAATTGATTCTATGGAATCCTAAGGTGGTGGAAGAACGAGGAGAAGATGAGCTGCAGGAGAAGATGAAGACAGAGGAGTTTATGAAGACTCATGTTTGCAGTATGATGAATTATATGGCAGATCAGTCACAGTTTTATGAGATGATGGGAGGAGGATCTTTTACCAGGCTCGGACTTGAAAATGCGGTAGAACACATCCAAAAAGAAGGTATCCGCATCTATGGATATGCGGCAGTTATGGACAAGGACAAGGCACTGGAATTAAACAGTCAGGAAGAAGTTTACGAGATTTATGTGGAAAATTTGAGATGAGAACAGGGAAGCCGGAGAGAAACCTTACAGAATCTGTAAGTGTTATTTTCTCCGGCTTTCTTTTATAATAAAAGCAGATAAAAAGCAATAGAAGGGAGTACATAGATGCAGGAAAAAATATTAGATGTGCAGTCACTGAAAAAAATATACGGGAAAAATGAGGGGGCTACCAAGGCTTTAAATGGCCTTTCTTTTCAGGTGCTGGAGGGAGAATTTCTCGGAATCATGGGCAGCAGCGGTTCAGGAAAAACAACACTGCTGAATTGTATTGCAACAATGACACGGCCTACAGAAGGAAGAATTTTGCTGGGAAAAGAAGATATCAGCGGATTGAAAGGCAGCAGGCTGGCAAAGTTCAGAGGCTGCCGGGTGGGGTATTTGTTCCAGAATTTTGAACTGTTAGAACACATGACAGGGGAAGAGAATATTCTGCTTCCCACGGCAATTCATAAACAGAATCAGAAAGAAGTAGAGAAGAGATTAAAGGATCTGGCAGATTATCTGGAGATTAAGGAAGTGCTTCATAAATTTCCTTCTCAGATGTCAGGAGGGCAGAAACAAAGGGTGGCAGCAGGAGGCCATAGATGCCAATTTGCTTTCCTGGCAGGAACAATACTTGCTGGAAGAACTGGGACAACAGCTGAATGAGAAAGAAAAAAGGAAAAAACAATTGGAAACAGAGAAAAAAGAGCAAGAAGAATATGTGGAAACCTGGGTGCATGAGATTAAAACTCCCATTGCCCTGGCGGCTTTGCTTCTGGATAACCGCAAGGAAGAGATGAGCCGGGAAGTATATCAGAGAATGCGGTATGTGAACGTAAAACTGCAAGAATATGTGGAGCAGATTTTTTTTATTCCAAGCTAAACTGTGAACATAAAGATTACATTTTCAGGCCGGTTTTCCTACAGGAATGTGTGGAACATGCAATAGAAGATTACCGGTATTTTCTGGAAGAAAAACAGATTCACATAACCATGGATCTGGGAAATGCCCAGGTGCTTACGGATCAGAGAAGCCTGGAATTTATCCTTGCACAACTGCTGGCAAATGCCATTACTTATCTGCCGGTAATGCAGGAGGAGAAAGAGATTTCCTTTGTGGTACAGCACAGAGAAAAAGAAGTGATTCTTCTGGTGAAGGATAATGGCATCGGTGTAAAACCTTCTGATTTGCCCTTTGTTTTTGAAAAAGGGTTTTCAGGAGACAATCAGGAAGTGAATAAAAAGACCACAGGCATGGGGCTGTATCTGGTAAGAGAATTGGCAAAAAGCCTGAATCTTGGCTGCCAGGCTCAGTCGGAATATGGGAGAGGTTTTGGTGTGGAACTGAGATTTCCTGTGGTATGAAAAGAGAATGTGTCTTAGACATGTTCTTTTTTCTTGTCAGAAGGTATCCGGCATATTACAATAGACCTATCAGATTCAGGAGGAGTACAGTATGAAATTATTGATTGTAAGACATGGAGACCCGGATTATACCATAGATTCTCTCACGGAAAAGGGATGGAAAGAGGCAGAATGTTTATCTGAAAAATTGAAAAAACTGGAGGTAAAAGATTTCTATGTTTCACCCCTAGGAAGAGCGAAAGACACGGCATCCTGCACCTTGAAAAAGACGGGGAGAACTGCTATAGAAAAGGAATGGCTCCGGGAGTTTGCCCCAAGAATTTTACGGCCGGACAAGGGTGGGAAAAGAAGTATTTCCTGGGACTGGCTGCCCCAGGACTGGATGGTTCAGGAGAACTTTTTTCATTATGACCAGTGGTGGAAATCCCCCGTCTTTGAGGAAGCCGGAGTAAAACAGGAATATGACCAGGTGATTGAAAAGTTTGATGAATTGCTAAAAGAGAATGGTTATGTAAGAGAAGGAAAATATTACCGGGCAGAAAAATCCAATAATGATACCCTTGTTTTCTTTTGTCATTTTGGCCTTGGCTGTGTGCTTCTTAGTCATCTTTTGAATATTTCCCCTATGGTTTTATGGCATGGCACCTGTGCAGCACCCACCTCTGTGACCACTGTAGTGACGGAAGAAAGGAGGAAGAGAATCGCCAGCTTCCGTATGTTATCCTTTGGAGATATTTCGCACTTATATGCAAAAGAAGAACCACCAGCTTTTGCTGCAAGATTCTGCGAAACTTACGAAAACAAAGAAGAAAGACATGATTAGTGTGAGAGGATATGAAACACAAAGCGTTTGAAGAATTGGAACAATATTTGCCGGGATTGCAGCCGGATATGCCGGAGCTCTATCAAAAACTGGCAGAACTTATCAAATGCCAGGCATTGGAAGTGTGCATACACAGAGAAGAGAATGGGGACTGCCAGACCTGCATTCCCTATATGATGAATGACGCTCTGGAATGTTATCTAATCTTGGAAAACTGTAGAATTACAGGGACTTATCTGTCGGACTGCCAGGAGAAAACAGAAGCCTATCTTACAAGACATGAAGACTCTGTGGGACTGGTAGTGAAGCAGGGAGATGAGAATGTGTTTACCCTGTGGTTTGATGGAATCAGAGAAAGACTACAGTGTTATCCATATCATGAAATCGGACATTTCTGGGTACAGGGCATGGAGCAGTGGAGGCGGCTGGTCTATATCATCGGAACCATCTATGATAAGTATGAATACCTGGGAGAGCAGGTGTGTACAGAGAAAGAGATTGAGCTGCTGCCCTTAATGGAATTTGCACCTTTCCGTGCATGGTCACCTGTCAAAGAGACTCTGGATGACTGGTATGCAGATACCATGGAAGGGGTAGATACCATGAAAAAGATGGCTCATCTGGCAGGAGAAGAAGGTTTTGCTAGGCTGCTGGAACGGTATAAAAGGAATCCCACGGACAGACTAGAAAAGAGAATTGAAAAATTTCTGACAGGGAAAAAAGGAGCAAAGGTTTATCAGGTAATTCATCAAAAAGTGTGTGAGGCTTCCAGAGAGTATCCCAAAAGAGATTATGGAAAAGACATGAATGACAGAATTTCCAGGACAAGAGAAGAGGTCACTGTGAACCTTCTGAAAAAGGGTTTTACTGGTACGTATCCTTATTTCCGGCGGGGAAAGATGCAGGTCGTGGCAGCAGAGGAACATCCTTTTACCATATTAGAGGCAGAGGACTTTGTTTTTGGAATTCAATTTATGGTTTCTGTGAGCAGACAAGAAACAGATATCCCTAATTTCGGATTTTTCAGAGGAATCGGAAACAGAGGGTGGATTGAGAAAAAATTAGAAAACTTATAGGAAAGGACAATAAGAAAGATGGATAAATACGAAGTTCTAAAACAAGCCTTTGGTTACACCAGCTTCCGTGAAGGTCAGGAGCGTTTGGTAGACAGCACCCTTTCGGGAAGGGATGTGCTTGGAATCATGCCTACGGGAGCCGGGAAATCCATCTGTTTTCAGATTCCGGCTCTGATGTTTCCGGGGATTACGATAGTGATTTCTCCATTGATCTCACTTATGAAAGATCAGGTTACAGCCTTAAATGCAGCAGGGATTCACGCTGCTTATATCAACAGTTCCCTTACAGAAGGGCAGTTTTATAAAGCTATGGAATATGCCCGTAAGGGGCGTTACAAGATTATTTACGCTGCACCGGAGAGGCTTATGACAGAGTCTTTTCTGGCTCTTGCACAGGAAGTCCCCATCTCCATGGTTGCAGTAGATGAGGCTCATTGTATCTCCCAGTGGGGTCAGGATTTCCGCCCCAGCTATTTAAAAATTGTAGATTTTATCCAGCAGCTTCCAGTGCGGCCTGTTCTGGCTGCCTATACAGCAACTGCAACGAAAGCAGTAAAAGAAGATATTTTGTGTATTTTAGGATTGCAAAATCCAGATGTACTGGTGACAGGATATGACCGGAAGAATCTGTATTTTGCAGTAGAGAAGCCGAAAAATAAGAAGGATGCTCTGTTGGAATATCTGAGAAAAAATTCAGAGAAAAGCGGCATTATTTATTGCAATACCAGGAAAAATGTGGAGGAGGTTCATCATCATCTGGTGCAAGCAGGCTATCCGGCAGTGCGGTATCATGCAGGGCTTTTGGAGGAAGAGAAAAAGCAAAACCAGGAGGATTTTATTTACGATGTAATGCCCATTATGGTGGCGACCAATGCTTTTGGTATGGGAATAGACAAGTCCAATGTGCGGTTTGTGATTCATTATAATATGCCAAAAGACCTGGAAAGTTATTATCAGGAAGCAGGGAGAGCAGGGCGTGACGGAGAGCCTGGAGAGTGCATTCTTTATTACGCAGGGCAGGATGTAAAAACAAATGAGTTTCTTATTGAACAGCAAATGGAAAACCAGGAACTGGAGCGTGAGGAACAGGAATTGATAAGGGAACGGAACTATGAACGGCTGCGGAAAATGACGTTTTACTGTTTTACCAGCGAATGTCTCAGAGATTATATTCTCTGGTATTTTGGAGAATATGGAAGAACTTATTGTGGGAATTGCAGGAACTGTCTCACAGAATTCCAGGATGTGGATGTGACAGAAAAGGTAAAAGTAATCTTAAATCTGGTGGTTTCCAGCGGGCAGAGATACGGCGTTCAGGCTGTAGTAGATGCAGTACACGGGTCAGACAGTGCAAAAGTACGGCAATTCCGGCTTTCGGAAAATCCATATTACGGAGTGCTGAAGGATAGAACCATTGTGCGTCTCCGCCAAATTCTCAATGACCTGTTAGTAAAAGAATATCTGTGGCTCACACCGGGAGATTATCCGGTGTTGAAGCTGAGGGAGAAGGGCAGACAATTTCTCCAGGAAAAGGACAGCCCACAGATATTTTTGAAATTGCCAAAAGAGCAGGAAAAAACAGAAACCAAGCAAAAAGCCCAGAAAAAACGGGCAGTGGAGGATGTGAAATATCCAGAATTATTTGAAATTCTCCGCCAGCACAGGTACCAGTTAGCACAGAAAGCCCATATTCCACCGTATATTATTTTTTCAGATAAGACATTGCGGGAAATGAGTACGTATCTGCCAGTGAACAGGGAGGAAATGCTGGCAATCAACGGTGTGGGAAACAGCAAGTATGAGAAATACGGAAAAGCCTTTGAAAATCTGATTCAAGACTTTATCCGCAATCAGAACATAAAGAACTAGAGGAAGAACATGGACAAGGAATATTTAATACAGGAAAAACCTTTAAAGGCACTTTTGATTTTTGCATTTCCTATGATTATCGGAAATTTGTTTCAGCAGTTTTATACCATGGTGGACTCTGTGGTGGTAGGAAGATTTGTCAGTGAGCATGCTCTTGCAGCGGTGGGTGCATCTTACTCTCTTACTAATGTATTTATCTCCATTGCGATTGGCGGAGGGGTTGGAGCATCTGTGCTCACCAGCCGTTATTTTGGTTCCAGGGAGTACCGGAAGATGAAGACTTCTGTGACAACAGCCATGCTTTCTTTTCTGATGGTGAGCCTGATACTGGGCGGTATCGGACTGTTTTTTGGACAGGAAATCATGAAGCTTCTCAACACACCGGAGAATATTCTGGAGCAGGCAACTGAGTATCTGAATATCTACTTCCTGGGACTGCCCTTTTTGTTTATGTATAATATACTGTCTGCCATGTTCAATGCACTTGGCCGTTCCAAAATCCCTCTGTATCTTCTGATTTTTTCGTCAGTGTTTAACATTGTTCTGGATGTGGTCTTTGTGCGTGAGTTTCACATGGGCGTGGCAGGAGTTGCCTGGGCAACGCTGATTGCACAGGGAATTTCAGCAGTAGTAGCATTTCTCCTTTTTGTAAGAGAGATGAAACAGTATCAGGGAGAAAAAGGGGATACCCGCTTTGACAAGGAGGAGTTTTCCAGGATGAGCAGGATTGCCCTTCCTTCTATTTTACAGCAGTCCACGGTTTCCATCGGAATGATGCTGGTGCAGTCTGTGGTCAACAGCTTTGGGGCTGAGATGCTGGCAGGATTTTCTGCGGCCATGCGGATTGAGAGCATCTGTATTGTTCCAATGGCAGCCATGGGAAATGTGATGTCCTCTTTTACAGCCCAGAATCTTGGGGCAGGAAAACAGGAAAGAGTAGTGAAAGGATATCACACAGGATACGGGATTGTATTTGGATTCGGAATGATTCTCTGCGTGATTCTGGAGTTTTTCTACCAGCCTCTGATTGGAATGTTTCTGGGAGAAGAGGGAACCGCTCTGGCTATGAGTACAGGAACCGATTATCTGCGGTTTATCGGATGGTTCTTTACCTTCATTGGCCTGAAAATGATCACAGATGGTCTGCTGAGAGGGGCAGGGGATATGAAGATGTTTACCGTGGCAAACCTGGTCAATTTGAGCATCCGTGTCATCATGGCAGTTACCCTGGCACCGGTGTTTGGGATTGCAATGGTATGGTATGCAGTGCCTGTTGGATGGGCTGCCAATTACGTGATTTCCTTCCTGGAATACAGGACAGGGAAGTGGAGAAAGAAGGTGAAATAAAAAATTCACCTTCTTTTTTTGTGTTTTAAGCGTAAATATATAAAAAGCATAGGAGGTGATGCCTTGCAGATTTTAATGTTTTTATCAGAGGTGAGTATTCCTTTGATTCTGTTTTATATCGTAGGATTTGGGATTCTGATGAAATGTAAAGTATATGAAGAATTTGTCAAAGGTGCAAAGGACGGGCTGAAGACCGTGGCAGGAATTTTACCTACACTGATTGGGTTAATGGTAGCAGTGGGTGTGCTGCGTGCCTCTGGATTTCTGGAGATGCTGGGAAAGGTACTGGGGCAGTTTACAGATTGTATAGGTTTTCCGGCGGATCTTGTGCCTCTTACCATTGTCAGAATGTTTTCTTCCAGTGCAGCTACCGGGCTGGTACTGGATATTTTCCGGGAATTTGGTACGGATTCCAGGATTGGCCTCATTGCATCCATTATGATGTCCTGTACGGAGACAATTTTCTATACTGTTTCAGTATATTTTATTGCGGCAAAAGTCCATAAGACCAGATACACCATTCCCGGGGCACTTCTGGCAACGGTTGCAGGAATTGGAGTCAGTGTGATATTGGCAGGAATGCTCAGATAATGGAAAAGTAGTTGACAAGAAAACTGTCTAATGCTAATATGGTAGCACGCTAAAGTGAAGGGGACAGATGAATGAGATATTATGATAAAATAACACCGGATGGAACAAAGGATTTGCTGTTCAGTGAATGTGACCAGCGTTCCCAGGTGACGAAAACATTAAAAGATTTATTTGGTGCCCAGGGATACCGCAGAGTGATGACACCGGCATTGGAGTTTTATGATGTATTTGGAAAGGTTGCAAAATATCTTCCGAAAGAAACCATGTATAAGCTGACCGATGCAAAGGGAAGGCTGATGGTGCTTTGCCCGGATTGCACGGTACCTGTGGCGAGATTGACCGCTACCAGGCTGAAGGGAATGCGGACACCGATCCGTATTTATTATAACCGGAATATTTACCGGGGCTTTCCGAAGAGAAAGAGCAAAAGTGTAGAGATCAACCAGGTTGGAATCGAGCTGATCGGCGGTTCTACGGTACGCAGTGATCTGGAAGTCATAGGACTTGCTGCAAGAAGTATGGAAAGTATCAGCCAGGGAAAGTACCGCCTGGAACTTTGCCACATAGGGTATTTTAAGGCTATTATGGACAGCCTGGATGCAGATGAGGATACCAAGGAAGAAATCCGGCTGTTGATTGAACAGAAGAATTATGCCAGCCTTTCGGATATTCTTGGCAAGGCAAAGGATAGCAGGGCAGCCAGAGCCCTGCGGAAGCTGCCAAGGCTCTTTGGAGGCGAAGAAATATTTGAAAAGGCTTATGAACTGTTTGATGAAAACGGAGCCAGGGAAAGCCTGGATTACCTGAAAAGTATTTACGAGTACCTCAGGGAACTGGGACTGGGGGAAAAAGTAATTATCGATCTGGGGCTTGTGAATCTGGCTGAGTATTACACCGGCATTATTTTCCGGGGGTACTGTAACGGAATCGGCGAGCAGATTCTTTCTGGTGGGCGGTATGATAATCTTCTGGGGCAGTTTGGGGAGGAGCACGGCTCCATAGGATTTGGTATCAATGTTGATCTGGCAAGCCAGACCGTAGAACCTGCACCGGAGCAGGTGCCGGAAATTTTAGTTTTTGCACAGGGATTGTCTCATGTACCTGCCAGTGTCCATTACAGGGAACAACTGGAGGCACAGGGGATTTTATCTGAAAACAGTGTATTCGATACATTAGAGGAGACATTGGAGTACGCCAAAGAAAGAGGAATCCATCAGGTGCATCTGGTAGGGGAAGAAATCAAAGAATATCAGATGGAGAAAGGACCTGAAACATATGAGACCAATTAGAATTGCCCTGACAAAAGGGCGTTTAGAAGATAAAACCGTAGAGATGCTGGAGAGACTTGGATATGACTGTACCAGCGTCAGAGAAAAAGGAAGAAAACTGATTATGCCCGTCGGTGACGGAAGCCTGGAGATTGTTCTTGCAAAGGCCGCAGATGTGGTCACTTACGTGGAGACTGGTGTCTGTGATATGGGTGTGGTGGGAAAAGATACCATCATGGAAAAAGGTGGTACTTATTACGAAATTGCCGATCTTGGATTTGGAAAATGCAGGTTCGCATTGGCATCCGTAAAGGGTGCAGATGTGTACAGCGGATACCGTACCAGAACCATTGCAAGCAAATATTTGAATGTAGCAAAAGGCTTTTTTGAAAGCAAAAACATGGATATTAACCTGGTAAAAATCGAAGGTTCTGTAGAACTTGCCCCTGTACTTGGACTGGCAGATGCTATCGTAGATATTGTAGAAACGGGTACTACGTTAAAGGAAAACGGACTGGAAGTCATTGAGGATATCTGTCCGGTCAGTGCCCGGCTGATTGTAAATATAGCCAGCATGAAACTTAGAAAAACAGAGATTGAAGACTTGATTCAGAAGGTGGAAGAGGATGTAAAGTCCAGAGCCTGAAAGGGGGATGAAAGATGTATCAGATACCGGAAAAATTGAAAAACCTGGAAATTTATCAGCCGGTTACAGAATCTTACCGGGTTCGCCTGGATGCCAATGAAAGTTTTCTGGATCTGCCGGATTCCATCCGGAAGGAAGTGGCAGAGGCGGTGGCTGCAATAGAGTTTAACCGCTATCCGGATCCTACAGCTAAGGAGCTCTGTGAGAAGTTTGGCGCATTTTATCAGGTAAAACCAGAATTCCTTACAGCGGGAAATGGTTCCGATGAATTGATTTCGATCATCACACAAAATTTTCTCGATAAGGGAGATACCGTGCTGACAGTAATGCCTGATTTTTCCATGTATGGATTTTATGCGAAGTGTGTGGGAGCAAAGGTTGCTGCTATACAAAAAGAAGAGGATATGGTGGTTTCGGCAGAAGATATGATCCGACAGGCAAAGGAAACCGGTGCAAAGATGATTATTTTCTCTAACCCCTGTAATCCCACCTCGCTGCTGGCAGACAGAAACGATATATTAACTGTGATTGAACAGGTAGATGCACTGGTAGTAGTAGACGAAGCATACATGGAATTTGCAGAAGGTTCTGTGCTTGATGAGATTGAGAAGTATGACAATCTTATTGTTCTGAAAACTTTTTCAAAAGCTTTTGGAATGGCAGCAGTCCGCCTTGGATTTGCGGCAGCAAATAAAACACTTACTTCTATTTTGAAGGCTGTGAAATCTCCTTATAATGTAAATTCCATGACCCAGGCAGCGGGCTGTGTGATTTTGAATCATCCGGAATATCTGAGAGATTGTATTGAAAAAATACGGTGTTCCAGAACGGATTTATATAAAAAAATCATGAAATTAGCGGCTACAAAAACAGAAATCCGGAAAGTATATGCAACTTGTGCCAATTTTGTTTACATGAAAACAGAGAGAGCCGGAGAAATCTTTGATGGGCTGAGAAAAAAGGGGATTTCTATCCGGTATATGAGCGGCTATTTAAGAGCAGCGGCAGGCTCAGAGCAGGAAAATGAAGAACTGATGCAGGCTCTTGGTGAATTATTAAAATAAATGATAGGGGGTGTTTCCAATGCGTACCGGGGAGATAGAAAGAAATACAAAAGAGACACAGATTGCCTTGTCCTGGAATCTGGATGGACAGGGTATCTATGAGGGAACCTGTGGCGTGGGATTTTTTGATCATATGATGCAGGCTCTCTGTGTTCATGGGAGCTTTGATATCCGGCTTTCCATGAAAGGGGATTTAGAGGTGGACTGCCACCATAGCATAGAAGATCTGGGAATTGTTCTTGGCATGGCATTGGCAGACGCTCTGAAGGATAAAAGCGGTATCAGGCGTTACGGGAGTTTTTACGTTCCCATGGATGAGGCACTGGGATTTTGTGCACTGGATGTAAGCGGCCGGGCTTTTCTTGTATTTGAGGCAGAATATGAGAATCCGTCTGTGGGAGCCCTGGACTGCTGCATGGTAAAAGAATTTTTCCGGGCACTGGCGTTTCAGGCAGGAATCACTTTACATATCAAAGCCCTGTACGGAGAAAATGACCATCATAAAATCGAGGCCATGTTTAAGGCATTTGCTCATGCATTAAAAGAGGCAGTAACAGAAACAGGGACAGGAGTCCTTTCGTCTAAAGGGGTGTTGGCATGATTGCGATTATTGATTATGGAGCGGGAAATCTGTTCAGTGTAAAAAATGCACTGGATTTTTTGAAAATAGAAAACTGTATTGCAAAAGAAACGGAAACCATCAGACAGGCAGACGCTATGATTCTTCCGGGCGTAGGAGCATTTCCCGATGCAATGGAAATGCTTGAGAGAAAAGGAATGGTTCCGGTCATCCGTGAAGAGGCAGAGAGAAAGCCTATCTTGGGAATCTGTCTTGGAATGCAGCTTTTGTTTGAAAGCAGCAGTGAGTTTAGAAGCACACAGGGACTAGGACTGATTCCGGGAAATGTGGTAAAGATAGACAGCCATGGATTAAAGATTCCCCATATGGGATGGAATGATTTAAAGGTGCTGCATCCATGTGCCATGACCGGAGAAATGGAAGAAGAGACCTATATGTATTTTGTACATTCTTTCCGGGCAGATACAGAGGAAGAAAATATTTCCTGTTACACGGAGTATGGAGAAAAGATTCCTGCTCTGGTACACAGAGGATTTGTATATGGAGCTCAGTATCATCCTGAAAAAAGCGGTGAAGCTGGATTAAAGATGCTGAAGAATTTTGCAAAGTTGGTGGAAAAATGATTATATTACCTGCAATCGATATTAAAGATAAAGCGTGTGTAAGGCTTATAAAAGGGGATTATGACACTGCACATAAAGTTGCAGAGGATCCTTATAAAACAGCCGGGGATTTTGCCCTGGCGGGAGCGAAATGGATACATATGGTAGATTTAAACGGTGCTCTGGATGCCTGTCCGGTCAATCAGGAAATTTTTATAAAAATAGCCGCAGAATCGGGAATGAAGGTGGAACTGGGTGGCGGAATCCGTGATATGAAGACAATAGAATGGTATCTTTCAAAAGGAATTTCTAGGATTATTCTTGGCTCTGCGGCAGTGAAAAACCCGCAGCTTGTAAAAGAAGCAGTGAAAGAGTTTGGTGCCAAGATTGCAGTGGGGATTGATGCCAGAAACGCAATGGTAGCAACAGAGGGATGGATGGAGAGCAGTTCTGTATGTTATCTGGAGCTTGCCATGGAAATGGAGCAGGCTGGAGTAAAAACCATTATTTATACCGACATATCGAGAGACGGAACCCTTAGCGGAGTAAATCTTGAGCAGCTTGAGCATCTGAACCAGGCGGTGTCTTGCAATATCATTGCCAGCGGCGGAGTAAAATCCATAGAGGATATCATGGCATGCAAAGAAATCGGGCTGTATGGCTGCATTTGTGGGAAGGCATTGTATTCAGGAACATTAGATTTAAGAGAAGCCATAGAAAAGGCAGGTGAGTGAGCATGCTTGCAAAGAGAATTATCCCGTGTCTGGATGTGCGGGATGGAAAAGTAGTAAAAGGTGTGAATTTTGTAGGAATCCGGGAGGTAGGAGACCCGGTGGAATGTGCCATGGAATATGACCGGCAGGGAGCAGATGAAATCTGTTTTCTGGATATTACAGCCACTCATGAGGGCAGAAGTACCATGATTGATGTGGTGAGGAAAACAGCAGAGCATGTGTTTGTACCCCTGACTGTTGGGGGAGGAATCCGCAGTGTGGAGGATTTCAGGGAAATTCTAAGGGCAGGTGCGGACAAGGTTTCTGTCAATTCCGCAGCAGTGAAAAATCCGGCATTGATTTCCCAGGCAGCAGAAATTTTCGGAAGTCAGTGTGTGGTGGTTGCCATTGATGCAAAAAGAGACGGGCAGGGGAATTTTCATGTGGTTGTGCATGGAGGAAGAAAGGATACAGGTCTTGATGCTGTGGAGTGGGCAAAAAAATGCCAGGAGTTGGGAGCAGGGGAGATTCTTCTGACCTCCATGGATACGGATGGATGTAAGGAAGGATTTGATCTGGAACTTACCAGGGCAGTGTGTGATACTGTGACGATTCCGGTAATCGCCAGTGGCGGATGCGGCAGGCTGGAGCATTTTTCCCAGGTGTTTGAAGAGACTGGTGCAGACGCAGCACTGGCGGCATCTTTGTTTCACTTTCGGGAACTGACAGTAGAAGAAGTGAAAAACCATTTGGCAGAAAATAACATTCCGGTACGCACATAAGGGAACAGCAAAGACACAGGAAGGAATATAAAAAGCTATGGTAGATTTTGAACAATATTTTAAGAAAAGCGAGCTGATACCCGCTATTGTCCAGGAAAAGGACACCGGGGAGGTGCTGATGCTTGCTTATATGAACCGGGAAAGCCTTCAGAAAACCTTTGAGACAGGTTATACCTGGTTTTACAGCCGGTCCAGGCAGAAACTGTGGAATAAAGGTGCCACATCAGGACATATACAGAAGGTGGTTGACATAAAAGGAGACTGTGATGAAGATACGCTGCTCATTACTGTGGTTCAGACGGGAGCTGCCTGCCACACAGGGGCACACAGTTGTTTTTTCAGAGCATTATGGGAGGAAGATAAAAGATGATGGATGTGATTAAAGGGCTGTATCAGGTTGCCAGGGAAAGAAAAGAGACAAAACAGGAAGGTTCTTATACCTGCTATCTTTTTGAACAGGGACTGGATAAGATTTTAAAAAAATGCGGGGAAGAGTGCAGCGAGGTTATTATTGCCGCTAAAAATGGAAAAAACCAGGACACTGCCAATGAAATCTGCGATCTGCTCTACCATCTGATTGTGATGATGGTGGAATCAGGGATTGAAGTGGAAGAGATTGAGAAAATTCTGGAACAAAGACGGGAGAAAATCGGAAATCTGAAAAAGTTTCACGTCAGCGACCACAATAGTTAAGGTTCAAAACAAATTTTGTTCATAAAATTGTTAAAAAAATGTCCTGTGAAAATTTTGCCGGTTGTGGTAAACTATTCTGGAAAGACCAGATTTTATAGAAACGAAGGTTAAAATATGGAAAAAACAGATAACAGGATGATTTTGAAGGTCTTACTCATATTTGTAAAGATAGTGTTTGCAATTCCGGCTGTACTGCTGTTTATTCTGGTCAGGGGACTTCAGTTTTTCCTGAAGGTGTGCGGTACAGTTGTTTCTTTTGTGTGCATTTTATCTGCGGTGGTGGTTTCTGTAGGTGCAATAGCAGAGATTATTCTACAGATACGGGGAAATGGCCCGGGAATTCCGGCAATTATTCTTACCATGGCAATAGCAGGAGGACTTTTCTATGTTCCGGCAGCTGGAGTTGCTATGGTGATGGTAATATTGGAAGCGATTTGCAGCTGGATTTGGAAGTTTTATCTTGGAGAGCATTCTGAGAACTGGAAAAGTTTTTATAAACGCCCGGATTACCAGTGGTCTGCCTTTGAAGACGGATATAAGGGAGAGCATACAGATGATTCTGAATTTCATATTCATTACTTTAAGGGGATAAAAAATACAGAAGAACTGAAAAAAAGATATTATGCTTTGCTGAAAATTTATCACCCTGACAATGCTTTTGGTGAGGATGAAATTACCAGAAGTATTATGGAAGAATATGATTATCTGAAGAATCGCCTGCCGGATAAAAATTAACGTTGACAAGACCCGTGAAAAAGTTATAATTAGAAGTAGTGAAATATTATTTCAAAATAAGTGGAGGAACTTAAAATGAAAGTATTAGTTGAAACATCTGCAAGACATTTACATTTATCTCAGGAACATCTGGAAATCCTGTTTGGAGCTGGTCATGAATTAACAGTGAAAAAAATGTTAAGCCAGCCAGGACAGTTCGCATGTGAAGAGAAAGTAGAAGTAGTTGGACCAAAAAGCAGCCTGAAAATGTCTGTTTTAGGACCAGTGAGAAATGATACTCAGGTAGAAATCTCTCTTACAGATGCAAGAAGCATCGGTGTTACTGCTCCAATCCGTGAATCAGGTGACATCGCTGGTTCAGGTGCATGTAAATTAGTAGGACCTGCAGGTGAAGTAGAATTAACAGAAGGCGTAATCGCTGCAAAACGTCACGTACATATGACACCAGAAGATGCTGAAAAAGCAGGTGTAGCTGACAAACAGATCGTAGAGCTGGCTATTGAATCTCCAAACGGAAGATCTCTTACTTTTGGTGATGTAGTAGTTCGTGTAAGTGCTTCTTATGCAACAGCAGCTCACATTGACACAGACGAAGCAAACGCTCTGGCTCCGGCAAGAGAATGCTACGGTGAAATGATCGTTAAATAAGATTGTTTATGAGAGAAAGGGACTGTCACATGGTATTTGTGTGGCAGTCTTTTTAGTTTGAGTATCAAAAAATTCATTGTTTTTCAGTGGGAAATCATATATAATAAGGACATCAGAATGGGAAACAGGACTAAACGTGAGAAAAAGGAGTGGTGACGTGGATCATTTTGAAGTCTTTCATGATGTTTTAGTAAATTTATTTCAGGAAATTATGGATATAGAAGAAAAAGCGTTGATTACAGATGAATTTCATGATATTTCTGTAAATGATATGCATGTGATAGAGGCAATCGGAGAAGACGGGGCGAAAAATATGTCTTCCGTGGCAAAATCTCTCTCCGTGACAGTAGGAACCCTGACCATTGCAGTGAATAACCTGGTGAAAAAAGGCTATGTTCACAGAGTGAGGAGTGAAGCAGACAGGCGTGTGGTTCTTATCTCCCTCACAGACAAGGGAAGGGCGGCAAATGCCCATCATAGAAAATTTCACGAAGGCATGATACAGGCTGTTGTGAAGGATCTAAATGAAGAGCAGCAGGAAATTTTAGTGAAATCCCTGCTGAACCTGAGAGCTTTTTTTGATTCCTATCAGAAGAAACCATGATGGACTGTGGTATAAGACCGTAGAGTTGTTTTATACCACAGTTTTTTGCTGAGCAATGTTATTCGGTGTACCGCAAAAGCAGATACTTTTTTACAATGGGAAAGGGTGCCGGGCCGATTTCCAGAAGATTTTGATGGAATGCTTTCAGGTCAAAGCGATTGCCTTCCTGCTGTTCCATCTGCTCCCTAAGGTGTATAAAATTCAGATATCCAAGATAATATTTTAAATAATTTGCAGGATTCTCTACAATATACTGGTAGATTTCTTTGCAGGTATCTTCAGAAGGTATGCCAAGGGAAGACAAGGTTTTTATTACTTCCGGCAAAGTCCAGCCCTTATGATGAATACCAATATCCAGAAGAGAATAGAGGCAAAGGTTCACACTGCGGTTCCGGTTGAGAAATTCCATAACATCAGGCTCAATGTTTAAAAATTGTGCAGCGTAACCGTAGGCCAGAGATTCCACATAGGTAGCCCATCCTTCTATGTATCCGCTGCATCCTAAGAATTCCCGTATGGGTGCAGGATTTTGTTTGCCAAAGTACAAGGTCTGATACAGGTGGCCGGGGAATCCTTCGTGTGCCAGAGTAGTGAAAAGTTCAGCACAGGATACCTGGCTGGTCTTGTTGATATAGATTGTATTTGGAGAGAGGGTATCCAGAGGCGGAGTCAGGTAAAAAGCCGGACTGGAAAACTGCTCCAATGCTTTTGGAACATATTTGATTTCGTAATCGTTCACTGTCAGTTCAGGAAAGTCATGGTGAATATTCTGGTTCAGGTAATCCAGCATTTCTTGGGGTGAGTACGGGGAAGAAGCAGGAATGCCGGATGCTTTTGACAAGATTTCCGGGTCTTTTTGCTGAAGGTTATGGATAACTTGATAATCACGAAGAAGCTGTGTGGAAAGGTCTTGTTCGATTTCTTTTATGGTGCGGAAATCCCCGGTACTGTTTTTTACCAGATATTCATAATACTGTGTGCCTCCGTCAAGATAAGCCAGACCGCCGGAATTCTGTCCGGCTCCCTTTAATTTCTCCAGGCCACTGGCAAGGGCTTCATAGGAGGGGAATACAGATTCCTTCATTAATTTCTCATGCATGGTTTTATAAGAAGAAGCCTGCTTTTTTGTGATGACATGCCCAGAGGTCAGGGTATCCAGTTTTTCTGTGAACATAGAGGTGAGAAAGTGATTCTCTTTTTCCGAGACAAAGGTATTGCATTGCTGTATAATTCTCTCCGCAGTGGTGTCACTCATAAAGAGCCCATGCTCAGACTTTTCTTTTTCAAATTTCAAAATACTGTCAAAATATTCCGGTATGCAGGATAGAAGAGAAAAATAATCCTTGATATCTTTTGGAACACGGAAGGTATATTCAGCAAGCAAAGTAGGAAGCTGAGCCTGTATCCCCAGGTTTGGGCCAAGGGGTTCCTGAAGAAGATACTGTTCACGGACAGATGATTGAAGAGAAGTATCTAATAGAAGCATGTCATAGATTATCTGGTTTTCTTTGGATAGTTCATCCCGGGAAAAGCGTTCCAGCTTTTGTTTCAGAGTATCCCAAGCTACACCATTTTGTTTCAGAATCTCAGGATCCATGGTGCCGAGACTGATTTCATAGTCCTTGATTCCGTATTTTTGGGGATAAGCAAGGGTATAATGAAGATTTAGTGTGTTGGAACAGATCTCATCTTCAAATAATTTCCTGGTAAAACGTTCAAATTTGGAATTCTGGGAGAATCTGGAAGGTTTGCCAGCTATAAAAATGGAAATAATAATAAGGAAGCTAATCACCAGGCCGGAAAGAATCCGGTTCTTTTTTTTAGAGAAAAAGGTTTTCAAGAGAAACTCCTTGCATTACTTGGTCATTCTATATAATCTATGCAAAAAATAAGGGGGTATGTGCATTTTTCTTGGAAAAAAGGAGCACTTTGTGTTAAGATTTCTCTATACAAATCCATAGGGAAGGAGATGTGTTTTTTGAAAAAGAAATGGCTGCTTGTGACAACGGTATTGCTTTTGGCACTGTCTGGCTGCCAGAAGGCTGAGGAGCAGATGAAGCAGGAGAGTGAAGAGGTGATTCCGCTTCCAGTGGAGGAGCAAGAGGAAACAGACGAAGAAATCGAAGAATATCCTGTGGAACTGTCAAAACATTTATATGATTTTGAATTTGCCATAAATGGTGAAACAGAAAAGCTCCCGTCAACAGTACAGGAATGGCTTGAACAAGGATGGGAATATGTGGGAGAAGAGGAAACGGTTCTGGATACAGAGTCTTATATAGAAGGAAAGAGCCTGAAACGAGATGCAATAGAAATTAAAGCAGATGTGGTGAATTTAGAAGGGGAAGAAAAGAAAGAGAAGGACTGTTATATCGGCGGTGCCACCTTGGAGTATCATAAAGACAGCCCGGTTTTCCAGCTTCCCGGCAATATTACACTGGGAAAATCGAATCTGAATCAGGTTTTAGAAGTTTATGGGACACCTACAGATGAATATAGTGAAAAAGATGACATGTATGTCACTTATGAATTCGGAACATATAAAAACGCAGAATTTGTATTTGATACAGAACAGGAAATTTTATATAAGGCAACATTGAAAAACTATCGGGAGCCTGTCTCAGATGAAGAAGAAATCAGTAAGGAAGAGCCGGCAGAAGTAAGTGCCTATCAGAAACCGGAAAATTTTACCGAAAATCCGGCAGATTATATTGTATCCTATGATGGTGCTCTGTATGAGATACCGGCTCCTGTATCAGAATTTTTGAACAATGGATGGAAAGTACAGAAGGAAGGTTCCGATGCTTATGTAAAATCAGGCCGTCACGGGTATGTTACCCTGGAAAAAGGAGATGCAGTTTTCTATGGAGTGGTGAAAAACTACAGCCAGAATACAGTTCCAGTGGAATACACGTTTCTCACAAAGGTTTCCGGTGATTTTGATATAGTGAAGATTCCTATTTCCATTGGAAAAGAAATCACACTGGGCATGGCAGAGGAAACAATGAAGATTCAGTTAGGCGGAAGTACCTATGAAACCCAGGAGGAGGAACAGGGAGTTTCTTATTATTTATATTCAGATGAGACAAAGAAAAACTTTATCCGGATTTTTATTGACAGGGATTTGAAGCTGATTCGTGAAATCGAAGTCTCCAACAGTCCGGAAACTCTTGCAGGATACCAGAAAGAGGAAGGTGCGGATTCTTCACAGGAATCAGTACCTCTTGGAGAAGGATTGTAAAAGAAGCTGTTGCATGCAGCTTCTTTTTTTAGGTTACATAAGAATGTAAAATAATCCAGGCAGGAAAGAGAAAAGAAATATTGACAGAAAAACAAAGGATTCGGGCGGTAAATTGTCGGAATATTCACGATTGTAAATTATACACAAAAAAAGTCGAAGTGTGGAGAATTACCCACAAACTATCCTCAAAATTATCCACATGAAAAATCCCTTGAAATAGTGGAAAAGTGAAGTTATACACTAAGTTATCCACATTGTCCACAAAAATATGTGTGGATGAATGTGATTTACATAATTTGAGAAAGAACAAAGGTTTTGTATATATGTTCCAAAAGGGTCTTTTTTGAGGAAAAATCAGGAAAAAAGTCAGGTGTTTCAAAAGTCAATTTTTTAACAATCCCAACATAAATTAACCGAATCAGAGAAAAAATTAAATAAATTATCTGAAAATATAAGTTTACAATAATTATCATAATATGGTAAACCAAAAAGAATGTAAAATAACCATGTTAAATAAATAAAATTGGTATTTTACATAGATTTAACTATAGTGCGGTTGGTGATTTTACAAAGTTTCTTTATAGTGATGGATGTCAACAAGGAAAACAAAAATTTTTAAGGATAAAAAGGAGACTTCTATTATGAAGAAGAAATTATTAGCAGCAATTTTAATGGGAACTATGGTATTTGGTATGACAGCATGTGGCGGAAGCAATGAAGAATCAACAAACAATCAGGAAACACAGACAGAGACTGATGCAAACGCAGGAACAGAAGTAAAAGAATCTGATGCAGGTTCTGCAGTAGAAGGAGAAATTACAGTAATCTCCCGTGAGGATGGTTCTGGTACAAGAGGAGCATTTGTTGAACTGTTTGGAATCGAAGAAGAAGTCGATGGTGAGAAGGTGGATATGACCACTGATTATGCTCAGGTAACCAATAGTACTTCTGTTATGATGACAGGTGTTGCTCAGAATCCAAAGGCAATCGGTTATATTTCTTTAGGTTCTCTGGATGACAGTGTAAAGGCGTTGAAAGTAGACGGTGCAGAAGCATCCACAGAAAATGTGAAAAATGATACTTATAAAATTTCCAGACCGTTTAATGTTGCCACAAAAGAGGGCGTCAGCGAAGTAGCTCAGGACTTTATGGATTATATTTTAAGTGAAGAAGGACAAAAGATTGTAGAGGAAAGCGGATATATTTCAGCAGCAGAAAATGCGGAAGCTTATGCCGGAAACAAACCAAAAGGAAAAGTAGTGGTAGGTGGTTCCTCCTCTGTAACACCGGTTATGGAAAAATTAAAAGAGGGTTATGAAGCAGTGAATCCAGACGCAGAAATCGAAATCCAGCAGAGTGACTCAACAACAGGTATGGAATCTGCTTTAAGCGGAACTTACGATATCGGAATGGCATCCAGAGCATTAAAAGATACAGAGACAGAAAAAGGACTTACAGGAACTCAGATTGCATTAGATGGTATTGCTGTCATTGTAAACAAAGAAAATTCTCTGGCTGATATTACATCCGATCAGGTAAAAGACATCTATACCGGAGAAATCACAGACTGGTCTGAACTTCAGTAAGGCATAAGAACAGGAGCGAAATGCATGAAAGACTTTAAGGAAACCTTTATGAAATACGTGTTTCTTATGTGTGCTTGTGTCTCCATCCTGGCAGTTGTACTGATTTGTGTATTCCTTTTTGCCAATGGTATCCCTGCCATTGGCGAAATTGGGGTGTTCAAGTTTTTGCTGGGAGAGAGATGGAAACCGGGAAACAATATCTACGGAATCCTTCCCTTTATACTGGGAAGTATCTATGTAACAGCAGGTGCCATTGTCATTGGCGTACCTGTAGGAATCTTTACAGCAGTATTTATGGCACGTTTTTGCCCGAGCAGGCTTTACCGCTTCGTAAAACCAGCAGTGGATCTTCTGGCAGGGATTCCTTCGGTTGTATATGGTTTTTTTGGTATGGTAGTTCTGGTGCCATTTGTCCGGGACTTTTTCGGAAATACGCTTGGATTCGGCGGAGATGGTTCCAGTATGTTTACAGCGTCCCTAATGCTTGGAATTATGATTCTTCCTACAATTATCAGTGTAGGTGAGACTTCTATCCGTGCAGTTCCGGATAGCTATTACGAAGGCTCTCTGGCACTAGGGGCAACACATGAAAGAAGCGTATTTTTTGCAGTGCTTCCAGCAGCAAAGTCTGGAATCCTGGCAGGTGTGATTCTTGGAATCGGACGTGCAATTGGAGAGACTATGGCGGTCATTATGATTGCAGGAAACCAGCCTGGTATGCCAAGAGGATTGTTTAAAGGTGTCCGTACCCTGACTTCTAACATTGTTATGGAGATGGGATATGCTACAGACCTCCACAGAGAGGCATTGATTGCTACAGCTGTAGTTCTGTTTGTTTTTATTTTACTGATTAATTTGTCGTTTTCATTATTAAAGAGGAGGAGCTCAAATGGATGAAGCATTACAGCCAATTAATGTGCAGAGTGCAAAGCAGAAGATGAAATCTTATTCAGGAAATCCGCTTTCTCTGCTCCTGGCAGCATTGGTAGGACTGAGTGCTTTGATTACAGTGCTCACTCTGGTTTTTATCATCGGATATATCCTGATAAAGGGAATTCCGAACCTTAGCTTGGATTTGTTCCAGCTGGAGTACAACTCAGAAAATGTTTCTATGTTTCCGTCTATTATAAATACCATCTGTATGACAGTCCTTTCTCTTTTAATTGCAGGACCTCTGGGAATTCTGGCAGCGGTTTATCTGGTAGAATATGCAAAAAAAGGAAACAAACTGGTATCTGTCATCCGCATCACAGCAGAGACATTGACTGGTATTCCTTCCATCGTATATGGATTGTTTGGAATGTTGTTTTTTGTTACTACGTTGAAATGGGGATTTTCTATGCTGGCTGGTGCGTTTACCTTGGCTATCATGGTACTGCCGGTCATTATGCGTACCACAGAGGAAGCACTTTTGTCTGTACCGGATATGTACCGGGAAGCCAGTTTTGGACTGGGAGCAGGCAAGCTCAGGACGATTTTTGTGGTAATACTTCCATCTGCAGTGCCAGGAATCCTTTCCGGTGTGATTCTGTCCATCGGGCGTATTGTAGGGGAGACGGCTGCTCTTATGTACACAGCAGGAACCGTGGCAGAGCTGCCAAGCAGTGTTATGTCTTCCACAAGAACCCTTTCGGTTCACATGTATGCCCTGTCCAACGAAGGGCTTTATATTAACCAGGCATATGCCACAGCCGTGGTGCTTCTTCTGATTGTACTTTTCATCAACTGGGTATCAGGAAGGATTGCACGCAAGATTAAGAAAGGATAATAAGTGAATGAGTAAATTTTCCATTTCCAATTTGGATTTATACTATGACAATGGTGCCTTTAAGGCTTTAAAAAATATTAATCTGGAGATTCCTGCCCATGAAATCACAGCTTTTATTGGTCCTTCCGGGTGTGGTAAATCCACCCTTTTGAAATCTCTTAACCGTATGAATGATTTGGTAGAAGGATGTAAAATCACAGGGAAGGTGCTTTTAGACGGAGAAGATATTTACGGAAATATGAATATCAATCTGTTGCGGAAACGTGTGGGTATGGTGTTCCAGAAACCAAATCCGTTTCCTATGAGCATTTATGATAACATTGCTTACGGACCAAGAACACACGGAATCCGTTCTAAGGTAAAACTGGATGATATTGTGGAACGTTCTCTTAGAAATGCAGCTATCTGGGATGAAGTAAAGGACAGGCTGAAATTAAGTGCTCTTGGTATGTCAGGAGGACAGCAGCAGCGTCTTTGTATTGCAAGGGCTCTTGCAGTGGAGCCGGAGGTACTTCTCATGGATGAACCAACCTCTGCACTGGATCCTATTTCAACATCTAAGATTGAAGATTTGGCCATGGAATTGAAGAAGAATTATACCATTGTAATGGTAACACACAACATGCAGCAGGCAGCCAGAATTTCAGATAAAACAGCATTTTTTCTGTTGGGAGAAGTGATTGAATATGGCGAGACGGAACAGATTTTCTCCATGCCGAAGAATAAGAAAACAGAGGATTATATTACAGGGAGGTTTGGCTGATGAGAATGCGATTCGACCAGCAGCTTGAAGAACTGAATTTAGAGCTGATTAAGATGGGAGCTTTGTGTGAGCGTGCAATCCGCAGAGCAGCAGATCAACTGCTGAATGAAAAGGAAACAGAAACCCAGGCAGTTGACCGTATGGAAGAGGAAATCAATCATAAAGAACGTGATATTGAAAATCTGTGTATGAAACTTCTGCTTCAACAACAACCGGTAGCCAGAGATTTGAGAATGATTTCTTCAGCACTGAAAATGATTTCAGATATGGAGAGAATCGGAGATCAGGCTCAGGATATAGCGGACATGGCTAAGTTTGTAAAAGTGCAGGAAATTGCCCATAAGATGAATATCGGAAAAATGGCGGAAGCTACGATTAAAATGGTGACAGAAAGCATTGATTCTTTTGTAAAAAAAGATTTAGATTCTGCAGCAGCCGTAGTAAAATATGATGATGTAGTAGATGATTTATTTTTAAAAGTCAAAGCGGATTTGCCAAGACTTATAGAAAATGATCCTCAGAATGCGGAATACTATATTGATTTAATCATGGTAGCGAAATATTTTGAAAGAATTGGAGATCACGCTGAGAATATCGCACAGTGGGTGGAATATTCTATTACAGGAACGCATGATGAGTGAAGTTAGGGGAAAAGTATGATTTATTTAGTAGAAGATGATGAAAGTATCCGGGAATTAGTGGTTTATACCTTGAATAGTCAGGGACTGGAGGCAGAAGGATTTGAATTGCCTTCTGCATTTTGGAAAGCAGTAGAGAAAAAAATACCGGATATGGTTCTCCTGGATATTATGCTTCCAGAGGAAGATGGCCTGGAAATATTGAAAAAACTAAGGAAGCGCAGTGATACCAGGCAGCTTCCTATTGCTATGTTGACTGCAAAAGGCAGTGAATACGATACAGTAAAGGGGTTGGATAGCGGGGCAGATGACTATATTCCAAAACCTTTCCGTATGATGGAATTAGTTTCAAGAGTAAAAGCTCTGCTAAGACGTACGGGGCATGGAGAAGAGGAAGATCAGATTTATGAGTTTGGCTGCCTTACGGTTTCGAAACAGAGACATCAGGTTAAAGTAGACGGAGAAGAAGTGATTCTTACCATAAAGGAATTTGAAATGCTGCTTCTTCTTTTATCCAATCCTGGAATCGTATTTACCAGGGCACAGCTTTTGGATAAAATCTGGGGATATCAGTTTGATGGAGAAAGCAGAACCGTGGATGTTCATGTAAGAACCTTACGCCAGAAGCTTGGAAAGGCAGGGCAGTATATTGAGACAGTACGTGGAATGGGCTACAAGATGGGAGGAACCGCATGACAAAACGCATATTAAAATCTATTCTGGTAGTTTCTGTAGCTGTGCTTGTAATGAGCACAACCTTGACGATGGGAATTTTGTACCGGTATTTTGGCAAACAGATTGGAAAAGAGCTGCGAAGAGAAGCTGCTTACTTGGCCATTGCCGTAGAAAAAGAAGGAATGGAGGCTTTTGAATCTCTTCCACCGGAAGCAGAGCGTGTAACATATATTGCAGAAGACGGAAGTGTTCTTTTTGATAGTGAAGCGGATGAAGATTCTATGGAAAATCATGGACAGCGTGAAGAAATTAAAGAGGCTTCAGAAAAAGGTTCCGGTACAGCAGTACGGACATCCGACACCTTGTCAAAAAAGACTCTGTATTATGCATTGCGATTAAAGGATAATAGTATTTTGAGAGTATCCAGTGAGCAGTATAATGTGCCAGGAATCGTAGGAGGAATGATTCAGCCGGTTCTCATCATGCTTGTGATTATGGCGGTTTTGTCATATATGATTGCATCCAGACTCTCCAGAAATATCGTAAATCCTATTAATGCTTTAGACTTGGAGCATCCAGAAGAAAACCAGATTTATGACGAGATTGCTCCTTTGCTTACTAAGATTAACCGTCAGCAAAAATCTCTCCAGAAAGAGATTTCGGATGCAAAACGGCAGCAGGAAGAGTTCTCCATGATTACCGAAAATATGGAGGAAGGTTTTGTAGTTATTGACAGTCACACAGAAATCTTGTCCAACAATTCCAGTGCCCTGAATCTTCTTGGTGCAGAGCCGGAGAAAGGAAGAAGAAGTGTGCTGGCACTGAATAGAAGCGAGGATTTCCAGAATGCAGTGGAACGTGTCCTGGCAGGACAGCACGTTCTTGCCAATATGGATTTAGCAGGAACAAGCTGCCAGGTAACGGCCAACCCGGTTTATCATGAAAATCAGGTGACAGGTGCTGTGCTCTTGATTCAGGATGTGACAGAACGTATGCGTGGCGAGCAGATGCGGAGAGAATTTACAGCGAATGTATCTCATGAGTTGAAAACACCGCTCACGTCCATTTCCGGTTTTGCGGAAATTATCCAGGATGGATATGTGAAGCCAGAGGACACCAAGAAGTTTGCAGGCCGTATTTTCAAAGAGGCACAGAGATTGATTACTCTGGTGAATGATGTCATTAAGATTTCCCAGCTGGATGAAGGAAAAATCCAGTTTGAAAAGGAAACGGTAGATTTGTATGAAGAAACCAGAGAAATTTTCAAGCATCTGGAACCAAAAGCAGAAGAAGCCGGTGTGCACATGTATCTCTATGGACCGCACATCAAAGTGAACACTGTAAAGACAATTCTGGAAGAAATCCTGACAAATCTTTGTGACAATGGAGTGAAATACAATAAGCCGGGAGGAAGTCTTACGGTAACACTTTCACAGGATGGAGAAGCCACACAGGTGGTTGTAGAAGATACTGGAATCGGCATTGCCCAGGAAGACAAAAACCGTATTTTTGAGCGCTTTTACCGGGTGGATAAAAGCCATTCCAAAGCTATTGGCGGTACCGGACTGGGACTTTCTATTGTAAAACACGGAAGCCTGTTTCTTGGTGCTAAGATGAAAGTGGAAAGCAGCCTGGGAGAAGGAAGCAGATTCATTCTGACTTTGCCGGTGGATTGTTAGTTGCAGGTATATTTGAATTTCTTAAAAGTGATTTATTTAGCGGATTTTGCAAGTTCCAGGGATTAGTTGACATTTTATAAAAAGATAGTTATACTAAACGGACAGAAAGGCAGGAAACCGCATGAGATTAAGAAATATACCGGGAGCAAAGGATGCGATTGCTTCCAGCAAATATGTAGTTCAGGAGCCGGAGAAACAGAGAGGAATCTGGAATCAGCTCTTTGAGAATCAAAATCCGGTTCATATAGAAGTTGGTATGGGAAAAGGCCGCTTCATCATGGATATGGCCGAAAAAAATCCAAACATTAATTATGTAGGAATTGAAATGTATGACAGTGTCCTTCTTCGTGCTCTACAGAAGATGGAAGAAAGGGAGCAGGAAGGTATGAATCCTGAAAATTTAGTATTTCTCCGTATGGACGCAAGAGAGCTTCCCCTTATTTTCCAGCAGGGAGAGGTTGGGAAGATTTATCTGAACTTTTCTGACCCATGGCCCAAAGAACGTCATGCAAAGAGGAGATTAACTTCCAGACAGTTCCTGGAGCGTTACGATAAGATTCTGGCACCAAATGGAGTGGTAGAATTCAAGACAGATAACAAAGGGCTGTTTGAATTTTCTCTGGAAGAAGTAGGAGAAGCCGGATGGAAGCTTCTGGATCATACCTTTGACCTTCATCATGATGAGAAAATGAACGAAGGCAATGTAATGACAGAATATGAAGAAAAATTTTCTTCCATGGGAAATCCAATCTACAAACTGATCGCAGGCAGATAACTGGTTCTGGCATAGGATATGATAGAGAAAACATTGGGAGAGGATGCGTTGCGTATGGCTAAGAAAAAGAGAAGCCTGGAAACAGCCATCTTACAATGGGCATATCAGAACCGCCGGATGGGAGGAAAAGCAGCAGAAGTCTTGAAATCCATAGAAGAAACCGAGAAAACCTTAGAAGAGGTTAAGATTAAGAAGAAATAATATGGAAAGCTTTTATAGGAAAGTTCCCCGGGTATGTTTTTACACATATCCGGGGAAATCGTTTATCTTATGCCTTTTGATTATTTGCCAGCTTTCGGACCTCTTCCAAAGACAAACCTGTTATCTCTGCGATTTCTTCTATAGAATCACGTCCTCTTGTCAGCATCCTTAGAGCTGTATTCACTGCATTATTATGAGTAGCCTTTTCTGCTACTTCATTTCTCATCTCTTCCAAAATTCTGCTCATCTGGCTTCGACCTCCTTCTGTTTCTTTTAAGTATCTGACTTCTTCT